>Ga0181517_10000093_pt1 | contig 118295 bp, 94 predicted proteins | sample PEATcosm2014_Bin_31_FD_119748 | JGI IMG/M metagenome (GOLD analysis project Ga0181517, IMG submission 119748) | Peatland microbial communities from MTU Mesocosm Facility, Houghton, MI, USA - PEATcosm2014_Bin01_30_metaG | ecosystem: Environmental > Terrestrial > Soil > Wetlands > Peat | place...
AGAATGGCGTCGGGAATCCGGCAGCCCTCGAAAGAAGGCGCCTAATGCCGGTCGGGAAAGAGAGATTGGCGAACTCCCATCCCCCATTTGTCCCCGTTCGACCGAAAGGTCGGGCGGGGACTTGATGTTTTCAGAAATCCTCTCCATTTTTCGCCTTCGCCCGCGCGATCAAAAATCAGGGGATTGGTCGAGCGGGTCCGGTTTGCGTGGGACACTTTGAGCAAAATAGTTGTTGCGCTCATGGCGGTTTAATCGTAATTAGAAGGCTGTCGAAGGTTTTGAGAGTCCCGTTTGGCGGGACGGCTTCCCAAGTTCACAAATTCAAAATTGATTCGGGATCATTACGGCCTTCGAACACACAAATTATGACCAGTTCAGAAAACACCGGTGATAAAACATCAAATTCCGGCTCCGGCTATCTGGAGATTTCCGAGAAAGGCTTCGGCTTTCTACGGACGGCGCAGAACCATTTTCACCCCAAGCCGACCGACATCTTTGTGACGCCCGACACGATCCGGCGCAATTTTCTGCGCGAGGGCAGTCACGTCGAAGGCCAGACGCAGCCGCCGCATCGCGGGACCAGTCCGCAGCTCAAGACCGTTGAAAAGGTCAACAGCATGCCGTTTGAGGAATACACGAAGGCCGTCCGCTTCGAAAACCTCACGACGATTGACCCGATTGAAAAATTCAAGCTCGAGACCAGCCCCGATTTGATCGAGACGCGCGTGATTGATCTCGTGACGCCGATTGGCAAAGGCACGCGCGGCATCATCGTCGCCCCGCCGCGCACGGGAAAAACGACGATCCTCAAGCAGATTTGCAACGCCATCACGGCGAACCATCCCGACGTGCACGCGATGGTTCTGCTCATTGACGAACGCCCGGAGGAAGTCACGGATTTCCAGCGCTCGGTCACGGCGGAAGTCGTCGCGTCGTCCAACGACATGGATTTGGAAACGCACGTCCGCCTCTCGCGATTCATGATTGAGCGATGCCGGCGGATGGTGGAGTCCGGCAAGGACGTTTTTGTGCTGCTTGATTCATTGACCCGCGTGGCCCGCGCCTACAACAGCGTGCATGGCGGCAGCGGGCGGACGATGACCGGCGGCGTGGACGCGCGGGCGCTGGAAATTCCCCGCAAGATGTTCGCGTCCGCCCGGAAGATCGAAAATGGCGGCTCACTCACCATTCTGGCGACGGCGCTGGTGGACACCGGCTCGCGCATGGATGAACTGATTTTCCAGGAGTTCAAGGGCACTGGCAACATGGAGTTGATTCTGGACCGCAAGCTTTCCGACCGCCGCCTGTTTCCGGCAATTGACATTCCAAAATCCGGCACGCGCAAGGAGGAAAAACTTTTCCCGGCGAAAAATCTCGAAGCCATCCGCAAGCTGCGCCGCACGATGGTGGACCTGAATCCCATCGAGGCGATGGAAACGCTCACCGCCGCGATCAAGAAATTCAAGACCAACGACGAGTTTCTGGCGAAGATGGCGACTGGCGTGTGAGAAGAAACCGCGTTGCGCGGTTCCGCCCCGGGCGGCGGAAACCGGTTCGCGCAACCGCCTGTTGATTTTGCTTTTCATTTTCCGCGAGGCAATCATAGTGGACGCATTGACCGTCCATCATGAGATTGCAATATGAGCGCATTCGCAGACGACACAGCACCGGCTGAAGTCCCGCAGCAGGCCAATCCCTCAAAACCCTCCACGCGGCGCGATTTCCTGAAACGGTCCGCAATGGCGGCGGCCCTGGTGCCGCTGGTGGAGGCGGTCGGTCAGACACCCAATCCGCCGGCGCAGCGGCCCAAGCCCAACGTGCTGCTGGTCATTTCCGATCAATATCGCTGGGATTTCATCTGTGGATATGGCCGCAACCCGATGGATTTTACGCCGAACCTGGACGCCATGCTGCGCCGGGGAACGGCATTTCAAAACGCCTTCACCAACCAGCCGTTGTGTGGCCCGGCGCGCTCCTGCCTTTTCACCGGAATGTATGCCACACAGACCGGAGTGTGGAAGAACGGCCCCGGATTGAAGCCCGAGACGGTGACGCTGGCCACCCTTCTGCGCGCCGAAGGTTACACAGCCAATTACATCGGCAAATGGCACCTCGCGCCGAATTCTCCCGGCGACGAGGCCAGCCGCGGATCCGTCCCGCCGAAGTATCGCGGCGGGTTCGATGACCTCTGGCAGGCGTCCAACGAATTGGAACGGACCTCGCATTCCTATCAGGGCACGATTTGGGACGGCGCCGGAAACCCGATGACCTTTGACGGCGTTTTTCGTGTGGATTATTTGACCGACCTCGCGGTGAAATTTCTGAAACAGAAACAGGAGAAGCCATTCTTTCTGGTGCTTTCGCAGCTCGAACCGCATCAGCAAAATGACCTCAACGGTTTTGCGCCGCCCAAGGGTTACGATGAGAAGTTTCGCAATCCCTATGTGCCGCCCGATCTCCGCCCGTTCCCCGGCGACTGGCCGTTCCAGCTCGCCAATTACTACGGCGACTGCAAGAGCATTGACGAGTCCATGGGAAAAATCTTCCAGACGCTCAAGGAGCAGAATTTGGAGGACAACACCATCGTCATTTTTTTGAGCGACCACGGCTGCCATTTCCGGACGCGAAACACGGAATACAAACGCAGCCCGCACGAAAGCTCCATTCACGTCCCGCTGATCATTCAAGGTCCCGGCTTCAACCACAACCGGATGATTTCCGAGATGGTGAGCTTGGTGGACCTGGCTCCGTCGTTGCTTGGCGCGCTCGGCTTGCCCATCCCGGCGGCGATGCAGGGCCGGAATTTTGTTCCGCTGGTTGACGACGCCAAGGCGCGCGCGTCGTGGCGCAACGAAGTTTTCATCCAGATCAGCGAATCGGAGACCGCGCGCGCCATCCGCACGCCCGAGTGGACCTATGCCGCCCTGGCGCCCGATGCCAATCTCCGCACCGACGCCGGCAGCATGGAATACCGCGACTACCAGCTCTACAATAATTTTGCCGACCCGGCGCAGATTGTGAATCTGGCCGGCCGCTCCGATCCGCCTTCGCTGGTGCATTATGCCGGGGACCGTTCGATGCAGGAAATCACGGACCAGCTCCGCGAGCGGCTGCTGGCGCGCATGGAGGAGGCCGGCGAAGCGCGTCCGCAGATCACACGCTGGCCGTTCTATCCGTGACCGACCCATCCATGCTTCATTCGCGCCCGCCGCTGGAGCGGATGCTGCGCATCCATCGGGCGCTTCAGGCCGGCGGATTTCCCAACGCCGCCAAACTCGCCCGCGAAATCGAGGTCGCCACCAAGACGATCCACCGTGACATCGAGTTCATGCGCGACCGGCTCAACCTGCCGATTGAATTTAATCCGGCCAGGAACGGCTATGCTTACACCGGAGAAGTCAGCGCGTTTCCGACGATGCAGATCACCGAGGGCGAACTCTTCGCGCTCGTCGTCGCCGAAAAAGCGCTCCAGCAATATCGCGGCACCAGCTTCGAGAAGCCGCTGCTCTCGGCCATCCGCAAGATGGAGCAGGCGCTGCCCGATACCATTTCGCTCAACCTCGCCGACATCGGGCAGACCATTTCCTTCCGCACGCGCGCCGAGCCGATTCTGGATTTGAAAATCTTCGACGTGCTGGCCAAGGCCGTCGCCCAACGCCAGCAACTCGAATTGCATTACCGCAAGCCCGGCCAGCCCAAGACCGAAGCCCGCCTCGTTGACCCGTATCATCTGGCCAACATCAATGGCGAATGGTTCCTGTTCGCCCACGACCACGCGCGCAAGGACATCCGCACGTTCGTCCCGGCCAGAATCCAATCGGCGAAGCCGACCGGCAAAACCTTCGAGCGCTCGCAAAAATTTTCCCTGGAGAAACGGCTGCGCGACAGCTTCGGCGTCCATTCCGGCGATGGCGCATACGAAGTCGTCATCCGCTTCGACCCGCACGCCGCCGATTACGTCCGCGAGAAGAAATGGCACCCGTCGCAGCAACTGCGCGAATTGAAGGGCGGGGGAGTGGAATTGAAATTGAAGCTGTCGAGTCTCGCCGAAATCGAGCGCTGGGTCTTGAGCTGGGGCGGCGGCGGGAAAGTTTTGAAGCCGCGCGAACTCGCCGAGGCCGTCAGGAAATCGGCGCGGGCAATATTGAAGCAACAGCGGACGTAAATCCGCTGATTATTCCGGCAGGGCGAAGCTGGAGCCGACTCCCGTCGGCTGCCACGCATTCCGAATATCGCAGGGGCAAGGATGCCTTATTCCAGATACTGTTTCAGGGACGGTTCCACCGTTGGCAATTCCTTCATGACCAGTTCGGCCATTGAGGCGGCGCCTTTCCCGTTGAAGTGCGTTTGGTCACCGGGTTTGTCGGCCAGCTTTTTGCTTCCGTCGGGTCCAAGCTGCTCGAAAAGCCGGGCGCTCGTCGTGTGCAAATCCACCAGTGGCACCTTCTTTTCCGCCGCCACTTCCTTCATGGCGTTTGCATAAGGCAGCAGGGCGTCGTCAAGTTTGCCATCAGCGGCAAATATCCGGCGGCACATGGGCGTGACGAGGACCGGCTTGGCGCCTGCAGCGCGCGACTCATCAATGTATTGCCGCAGATATTCCTTGTATGCGGTGTTCGCGTCCGTGGCTTCAGGCAGGCCGGGGTCGTGTGAATCGTTGTGACCGAACTGGATCAAAACGTAATCCGGTTTCTCCTTCAGCGCCCCGGCCCAGAGACCTTCCTTGATGAAGGTTTTCGTGCTCCGCCCTGACCGGGCCAAGTTGATGACCTTGAGGCCGTCGCCGAAATAATTCTGGATGAACATGCCCCAACCCCGCGCCGGATTGTTCGTGGGGTAATCGCACACCGTCGAATCGCCGACAATGACCATTCGCACGGGCTGGTTGGTGGGCTGCCCGGCCCGGACGTTGACGGATGCCGCCGCTGCCATGCCGAGAATCAACGTTGTGAACAGAGAAATGATTTTCATGTCAGTGGGCAAAAGCCGGGTTGATTTTTGGGAAGAATTCGTGCGCCGTTTTGCACGTCGCCGTGCTCAATTCCTCCAGCGAACAATTCTTCACCTGCGCGATGGTTTCGGAAATTTCCTTCACGTAGGCCGGTTCGCAGCGTTTGCCGCGGAACGGCACGGGCGCGAGATACGGGCAGTCGGTCTCCAGCATGAATTTGTCCAGCGGCGTGGCGGCCACGGTGTCGCGGACGTTTTGGCCATTCTTGAAGGTGACGATGCCGGTGAAACTGACCAGCGATCCGATTTCCAGAATGCGTCGCATCCGGTCGGCGTTCTCGCCAAAACAATGGAACACGCCGCGCACCTTTCCGGCGAAGGGCTTGAGCTGGGCGAGCGCGTCGTCAAAGGCGTCGCGCTGGTGGATGACGCAGTTCAACCCGAATTCGGCGGCGACTTCGAGCTGCTGCTGGAAAATGTCGGCCTGCTTTTGTTTGTAGCGGGCGTCCTCCGAAGTGGGGCAGGCATCTTGCCTGCCTGTCTGGGAAAGAGAAGTGGATGCAGCGTTGCTCGCGCTGCTGCGCTCGCTTGGCAGGCAGGATGCCTGCCCCACTTTCCCACCCGGCAGCCGGTGATAGTCCAGGCCGATTTCGCCGATGGCCACGACTTTGGGATGCTTCGCCAATTCACGCAGGGCGGGGCGGAGATCGGAAGGCGCCGTCATGGCGTCGGACGGATGCCAGCCGACGGCGGCGTAAATGTCCGGATATTTTTCGGCAAGTCGGACGGCCCGCTCGCTGCTGTCGAGGCTGGTGCCGATGGAAATCATTTTGCTGATGCCGGCGGACCGGGCGCGCGCGATGACTTCCGAGAAATCTTTTTCGTAGTCGGGATAATCAAGATGGGAGTGCGTGTCGTAGAAAATGGCCATGATTAAAACCTATCGGGTGGGCGCATTGGTGTTGGCGGGTTTTTGCCCGAGCGCATTTATTTTTTCCTCGATGGCGGCCTTGCCGGGATAATCCGGCGATTCTTCGAGCAGTTTCTGATAATCGCGGCTCGCGGCGGCGGCGAAATTTTGTTTCAGCAGCGCGTCGGCCAGCGTGAGCCGGAGGCGGATGCGCTGTTCGGGCGAGGGGTTCAGGGTCAGGGCGCTTTCGTCCGCGTCCACCGCCGCGTTGGTCTTGCCTTGCACCGCATAAAGGTCGGCGAGTTTCTCGGTGAGCACGGCGCTGTTGGTGGCGACGCCGGTGGTTTCGATCAAGTTGGCGAGGTAGGCGGCGGACCGGCCGTGCGCGAGGTCCATGTTCACGAGGCGCAGGTAAGACCATTCGACGAGCGGGCTGTGGCGTTCCGTTAGTTCCGCCTGCAACTGCATCAGCGGTTTGCCGAACGGCCGGTAAAGCGGGTCGCCGACGACGGTGGTCTGCCACGAGAGCGCGGGTTGCGCCGCCCACGCAGCTTCACCGAACGTGTAGCCGTTGGTGAACGCCTGTAGGAAAAAAAACACATTCGGTGTGAGCGCGAGATAGGGCTCATACACGCAGCCCATGGTGCAGGTGGCGCCCCTGGCGAGCAGCGGGCCGCACCAGCCCTGGCTGCCGCTGCGCAATGTTGCCGCGCTGAACGAGTGGAGATGATACGCGAACGCGCCGGGCATGAACTCGACCTTTGGCAATTGGAACGGCCCGCAGGCGTCGCCCGCATACCAGCCGGCGTAAATCGCAATGTGGCTCATCGGAAAACTGGCCGGAAACAAATCCGGCGTGTCATCCACGACGGTTTCAAATCCCAGTGCGCGGGCAATTTGCGCGGCGCCGAGAATCCATTCGTCGCCGAGCCAGTAATTCGTGTCCGACTGCGGCAGGCCGCGCGCGTCAAAATAGGCGCGGCCCCAAAGTCCGTCGCGCTCCGCCTGGAGCGCCTTGTCCACGAGGCCGCGCGCGATGCCGGCGGTCGGGCCGTCCAGCCGCGCCACGAGCAGGATGCCGTTGGTCGGGTTGAGCGAAGCAGAATTGGTCGCGACATAAAAAGGATTTGGCAATGGCCCGCCCAGCGGGAGGTTTAATTCCTCGTCCGGCAGCAATGTTAGTTCAGAATCCACCGCCGCTTCATTTCGCTGAAATAGCTCCGGGTGATTGATTGCGTGCAATGAGTTCCAAATTTGAACTGAAGTTTCATTGTGCAGATAAAACGCTGGGAGATTGGATGAAAGATTTTCGTGAATGCCCGGATCATTCGCAATTCGCAACGGCACACCGTAGCACAGGACGGCGTAGCGGATTTTTGATGCGGCCACGCGGCGGATTACGCGCTCCGGCCGGCCGTTGGTCGCGGCGATGGTGAAGGGGGCAAACCGCCAGAGGCCGTCGTTTTCCAGCCTGCGCGCCAGCGGCAGTTGCAGGGAGTCGTGAAATTCGGCGCGCGACATTTCCTCGTTGGTCGTCAGCGCGAAGCCGTAGATTTGATTTTCAGGAACCTGCCGGAGCTGTGCGTAATGGTTCGCGACGGCTTTGGATTCCGGCAGGCGCGAGTTGTAAATCACGACCACCTCGTCGCCGCCCGCGCGGGCCACGAGCGGCGCGAGCGCCAGAATCAAAACCGCGAATGGAACTTTGAAACCTCTCATCGCTGATACCTTTGACCGCTGACTTGTCATTGTGTTTCAGAATTTACGAACCACACGCCACCTTCAATCCATCAAACGCGAACGCGACCCCGGGCGGCAGTTCCGCCTGCGCCTTGTCATGGTCGTAATCGTGCGTCAGGTGCGTGAAATACGTCCTCGCCGCGCCGATGCGCCGTGCTGCCGTGAGCGCCTCGTCCAGGCTCATGTGCGTCGGATGTGGTTTGGGCCGAAGCGCGTCGAGCACGGCGATGTCCACGCCGCGCACCTGCTCCGATACGGCGGAGGGGACTTCCTTGCAATCGGTCAGATACGCCAGCCGCTTTTTCCCGTTTTGCAGAAACAAATAGCCGTTCGACATCATTGCGCCGTGCGGCAGGGGCAGGGGAATGACTTCCAGATCGCTCAGCGTGAACGGCCCGTCCACGATGTGCGGGTCGGGATGGAAATAGCCCTTCCAAATCGGGCGGCCGTCGAAGGCATAAATAAAAACCCGCTTGAGCGCGTCCATCGTTGCCGCGTTGGCGTAGACCGGCAGCGGTCCGTCGCGCAAGTCGCAGAACCGGCGGCAATCGTCCAGCCCCATGATGTGGTCGGCGTGGGCGTGCGTGATGAGCACCGCGTCCAGCCAGCGAATCTTTTCGCGCAGGCACTGCACACGGAACTCCGGCGTCGTGTCCACGACGAGCTTGATTTTGTCGGTCACGACATAAATCGAGGGCCGGGTGCGCCAGTTCTTCGGATTGGCCAGAAACTCCGGCGGATATTCCTTGCCGATGAGGGGCACGCCCTGCGACGTGCCGCTGCCCAGAAATGTAAATTCAAATGCCATGCAAAATTTTCTTTTGTCGGATGCCCCGAAACGTTCAAATGTCCGCACGAATCTAACGATGTTGACGACGTTGCGCATCAAAAACCTCGCTCTCGTGAGCGACCTCACGCTGGAACTCCGGCCCGGCTGCAATGCCATCACCGGCGAAACCGGCGCGGGCAAGTCCGTCATCATCGGCGCACTCAACCTCGTCCTCGGCGAGCGCGCCGACCGCTCGCTCATCCGCACCGGCGAGGAAAGCTGCTCCGTCGAGGCTGTGTTCGATATTTCAAAACTTCGTTGTAGCGTTCGGCCTGTGGCCGAACTGAATCGAGCCACAGGCTCGACGCTACAATCATTCCTCGAAGCCAATGGCCTTGAGCCGTGCGAGGAAAACCAGCTCGTCCTCAAGCGCGCTTTTACGGCCGGCGGAACCAACCGCCAGTTCGTCAACGGCTCGCCCACGACGCTGGCCGCGCTCGCCGCCATCGGCGAATGGCTCGTGGACATCCACGGCCCGCACGATCACCAGTCGCTGCTGCATCCGGCCAAGCAACTGGCGATTCTCGACGCGTTCGGCGGATTGGAAAACGAGCGCGAAGCCTTTGGCGAACTCGTCCGCCGTCGCGCCGCGATTGAAGCCGAAAAATCCGCGCTCGTCGTGGATGAAAAAACTTACGCGCAACAACTGGATTTGCTCCGCTTCCAGGTGCGGGAAATTTCCACCGCCGGCCTGCAGCCGGACGAGGACGCGCGGGTGGAATCCGAATTCAACCGCGCCAGCAACGCGGCGAAACTGCTGCAATTAAGCCAGTCCGCGCTCGATGCCCTGGGCGAAAACGAAAACTCCCTGCTCACGCAGGCGGGCGCGATCGGCCGGATGTTGCAGGAATTGCAGCGCGTGGACGCCGGCGCGGCGAATCTGGTCGAGCTGCATTCGCAAGCCGTCGGCGGCTTGCGCGAGTTGCAGTCGGAACTCTCGCGCTACGCCGAAAAAGTGGACGTGGATCCTGCGCGCCTGGCGGAATTGGAGGAGCGGCTGAATCTCATCCATTCGCTCAAGCGCAAATACGGTGCGACGCTGGCGGAAGTCATCGCGTTCGGCGGCGAGGCGAAACAAAAACTGCAATCGCTTGAATCCCGCGACGCCGAACTTGCGCGCCTCAACGCTGCGCTGGAAAAGCTCGCCGCGGAATTGTTGAGCGCCGGCAAAAAACTGTCCGCCGCGCGCAGGAAAGTGATTCCGCAGCTTGCGAAGGCCGTGGGCAGACAGCTCGAAGATTTGGGTTTCAAGCAGAGCAAGTTTGATGTGGCCATTCAGTCTGTAGCAGCCGACGTGAGTCGGCTCAAACTCAATTCCGAAATCGGAAATCAGAAATCAGAAATTGATCAGAGCCGGCTTACGCCGGCTGCTACGATTAAGCAAACCGGCTTTGACGAGATCGAATTCCAGTTCGCGCCGAATCTGGGCGAGCCGGCCAAACCGCTGCGCGCCATCGCGTCCTCCGGCGAAATGGCGCGCGTGATGCTGGCGCTCAAGACCGTGCTCGCCGCCGAGGACGAAATCCCCGTGCTCGTCTTCGACGAGGTGGACGCCAACGTGGGCGGCGAAACGGCCAATGCCGTCGGCGAGAAGATGAAGCAGATTGCGGCCAAACGGCAGGTGCTGTGCATCACGCATCTGCCGCAGGTGGCCGCGCCGGCGGACGCGCATTACGTCGTCACCAAGCAGGTGAGGAACGGCCGGACGATTTCGGAGATTCAGTTGCTCGGCAAAAAGGAGCGCGTGACCGAACTGGCCCGGATGCTCGGCGGCCAGAGCGACGCGGCGAGGAAACACGCCGAGGCGTTGTTGAAGTAAAACCAATATGCACTGCCCATGGGCAACGACGACAATTCAATTCCCGTTCCCTCGCCCCTGTCAGGGGAGAGGGTTGGGGTGAGGGGTATCCGCCGCACTCGCACCGCTGCCGCGCGCGACTTCGCACGCCGGCTGCGTGAAAAATCCACCGCTGCCGAGAAACGCCTCTGGCGTTTGCTGCGTGACCGGCGCTTTGCTGATTTCAAATTCCGCCGCCAGTATCCCTGCGGCATTTACTTTCTCGATTTCCATTGCGTGCAGGTCAAGCTTGCGGTGGAACTGGACGGCGGCGGTCACGGCTTTCCCGATCAACGCGCCAAGGATGAAACCCGCAATCAATTTCTCGCGTCCAAAGGAATCAGGGTGCTGCGCTTTTGGAATCATCAGTTGCGCGGCGAACTGGAGGCCGTTCGGTTTGAAATCTGGCACGAATTGATGAAGCGGGCGGGACGAACGGATGAACTGTCTGCATTACTGCCCAAGCCCGCAACCCCTCACCCCGACCCTCTCCCCTCGAAAGGGGAGAGGGAGCCAGACAGCGCGTGACCGAACTGGCGCGGATGCTCGGCGGCCAGAGCGATGCCGCGCGCAAACACGCGGAAGCGTTGTTGAAATAGTATCGTCGTTACCAGATAGAGCAAAGATGCTGCGGCGAGGGCTTTGAAATGACGAAGCCGGGCCGGGGATAAAACCATCGAAACGGTCATCCAGAAAATCTTTGATGAACTACCCGTGCCGTGAGGTGAAGGCGAATTAAAAAGCCGCTATGGTTGCCCACTTGGAAAAGCTTTTTCAATTCTTGGGACTGCCCCCTTTGCGTTTATTTACTTTGGGTGTTTCGTGACCGTTCACTTTGTAGATTGTTGGTTTCTCAAAGAAACTGATTTGCTCGGATGTGTCGTCTGGAACTAGACGGACAGGCTTTGCGCCATTTGTGTTTGACGCGCCTTCCTTGATTGCAATTACACCTTCCTTTTTTAAACGCGCAACCGCCGTTTTACAATAGGCCGCGTTGTTTTCAATAAGCAGACACCGACGGGAGAGTTTGGCAGCGACGATGCCGGTTGTTCCACTGCCAGCAAACGGATCGCAAACCAATCCATCCTTCGGGCAGAGCAACTTGATAAAAAATTCAGGCAAATCCAGCGGGAAAACTGCGGGATGCCCTTTATTTTTTCCGACGAGTGCTGCGCTGATGACGTTAGATGGCAAAACAGTTTTCTTTCCGACCCATTTTGAAATATCGCGGCCAAAACCACTTCTGTTTGCAGAATTTTGCCGGGTTAAATCGTTTTGTCCGAGTTTGGCGAGCCTTGAAGCCATCCAGCCGCCGGCGGGAATATGGACTGCCTCTTGGTTCATGTAGGGATCTTTAGATTTTGCAAGATGAAAGCAGTATTCCCAACCATCGCGCAGTCGCGTCGGCCAATATCCGGGCATGGGGTTTGTTTTGCGCCAGATATAATCATCAATGCAATACCACCCGTGAGCCGAAAGCGCCTCGATGGTTTGCCAGACGTATCTGTGACGGACGCCATCAACAACTTTATCTTTGATGTTGATAACAAGACTGCCGGTTGGTTTTAACGCTTCATAAAACGGGGCATGAAAAGTCAGAAACCAATCCTTGAACTGATCAGGGCTGATGCTGTCATAATGCTTGTGGCGCGCATCGGCGTAGGGTGGAGAAGTTACAATGAGATCAATTTGATCCTTCCAATTAAGCAATTCTGTCCGGTTGTCCGCGTATAAAATGCGGCATTCGGGATATGTCTCCTTTGTTCTATAATTAACCATTTGTGGAGCTTTGCTTTTTTGCTTTCGGAGTTTTGGCCGATTTTGGCGCAGCCAGTTTCGTGCAGAAAAAACTCACCAGTTTTTTAGCGTCGTTAAATTTTCCATCCCCATCAAGTAGCCCGCATAGTTTGCATTGCTCTCCGAAAGATTCCACAAGCTCAACAGGAGGGGCTATGCCCATTGTTCTGTTTTCTTTCTTCAAACCCTGTTCGGTTATGAATTCACAAACTGCAAGCATGATGTCTTCGTAGGAGTAGTTTGAAAAGAAAGGCCAGAAAAAATCTGAAAGCCAGACCTCGGTGTTGTTGGAATGAGGCTGCTTGGTTTTACCATTGCGTTTGACTAAACGCTGACCACGATCAATCGCAATGCCGAAAACACAAAGATATGGGGTATGTTTTATGTCGCGATTTTTATCGGTCTTGGCAACTTCCTCCAACGCTGCGATTGCCTTTGGCCAATCTTGCCCTCCTAATGTATTTGTGCGGTTTTTAACAGACACAAAAACATTCACCGAAGGTGCATCAGCATAATTAACTGTCTCAATCGTAACGTTGAAATCAGCTTCCATACTGCCGATGTCGGAAACCGTCTTGAACCGCTTGGAAGCGCGGGCGCACTGAAAAGCTATGCTCTGGTATCGCCAGCCAGAATTCATCCGTCCCTTTTGTAATGCACGGTTGAAAAATTGTTCAGCGGCAACGAGCGAATAGTTGCGACCGTGACATTCATAAGCGGTGGTAGCTGGGTCGCCGCAATACTTTTTGAAATAGGCAAACAGAGCGCGACCCTCTTTCAGATAAATTTTTTTGGCATCTTCGTCGGAAGCGGTTTCAGGGATGTCCAAAATTGCGCGGCTTGATTTACGGTTCGCATATTCCACAGCTCCCCTGATGATTTGTTTCAAGTCAGCGGTCGGAATTTTGCCGGTGTGCCCCGCAACTCTTTCATTGTCCAGCATCCCCGCAAACTTTTTACCCTCACCAATGCGCGGGTATGGTTGCGAAATAGTTAATTTTGATTTAGCCATACGTTCTTAAAAGCGAAGTCAGATTATCCCCCGAACAAATCAATTCAAAGACAAAACAAATAAAAGCGGCCTCCATTTCCGAAGGCCGCTTTGCGGTTTCTGGATATAATTTTACGGTTTCGGTGTCGCGGCCGGTGTCGGCGCGGGTGCCGGCGTGTGGTTGCCGCCGTGGTCGGGCGGGAAAATGCCGAGCAGAAATTCGCCGCGCACGCCGGAGTTGGCCGGGTCGGTCGCCGGCCATTCCAAATCGGCGGCGTTTTGAATGGTCAAAACGTTTTCGTAAAGCGTGGCGGCGTCGGCGTTCTTTTGCGTGGTGGTGTCCTTCGCGCCGCTGATTTGTTTCACGCGGTATTGTTCGGCGGGGCCAAAACCGCTGCGCGCAGTTTGAAAGGCCGTCGTCTCGGCATCCGTCCAGCCTTTCAATTTCATCGCGGCCAGGTTCGCGGCGTTGGTCACCGAGCTGAGCACAATGTCCGCCCGGCCCAGATAGGAGGCGAGGTCGTTTTGGTCATGCGCGCCGATTTGAAATTCCTCATGCAGTTTCACGGTCTGGCCGGGGAAGGCGAGCTTGGCGGTCTTGGCGGCCTGCGCCATGCAACTGTGCAGCGTGATCAAATTCTGCTGCTGCGCGGCGGTGAGGTTGCCGAGTTCGCCCTTGGCGGTTTTCTGGCCGGTGACATCGCCGGCAACCTTGGTGCAAAGGGTGTTGGCGGCGGTGAGGTAATTGGCGGGCAGCCGCGCGGCCACGGCGGGCGTGGCAAGTCCGGCGGCGATGACGAGTCCGCCTTGGTGTGTGAGGATGGCGACGGGGAAGTGCAGATGTTTCATTTTTAGTTGAGGGTTGAGAGTTGAGAGAAATCAACTGGCGGGGCTGGCATCGGGTTTGGCCGGCAATTCAGATTTGGTGGCGGCAGGCTTTTTAGGCGGACGAGCCGTCTTGTGGGGCTTCGTGGTTTTGATCTGCGCGAATTCGGGGCTTTTGAGGCCAAAGTAACCGCGCATCCCGCTGCGGGCGCGGGCATTCAGCACTACCAGTTTGGCCGCCAGCTTGTCCCGTTCCTTCCGCATTTTTGTCAATTCACGGTTCCGGGCGTCAATTTTTTCAAAAAGGCAGGCGTATTCCGCGCCCACCTTTTGATAGTCCTCGAATTTCGTGTCCCGCATCCGAAACTCACGGTTGGCCCGCCATAGTTTCAGGATGGTGCGCGTCTCCTCACCGATTTGAAAGTGCCAGAAATTTGAATGCGTTTCTGAAGGGGTATTTTTGGTCTTTTTCATGGGGGCATTTATTTTTGTTGTAAATTGCTGTGAATCAGCAGTTTGAAAAACAAGCGCGGTTTCCGGCCAGGCGGAGGAGCGGTATTTGAAAATGGAGGAAGGCGGTGTCTTTCCGAGGGGCGGCCTGTGATGCCGGAGGGGCGGCGTATCCAGGCCGAGGAGCGGGTTTTCAAAGTCGAGGAGCCATTGCCCAGGCCGGAGCGGGAACATTCCAAATTCGAGGAGCCACGGTCATGCCGGGAGCCATCGCCAGCCAGACCGGAGGAGCAGCTTTCAAAAACCGGGGAGCGATTGACAAAAATGGAGCGGCGACAGGCGATGGCGGAGGCGCGCAATTCAAATTCACGGAAACGGCGGACAAACCGGGGCAATGCGAAACCATTTGCGGAAAAGGGGGCATAAACATTTCCGTAACTGCACAACGACTCCGGATGGAGTTCTGAATTCACGCGAGCGGCACGACGATAAGCAGTTTTGCAAATCTGGCGCAATAAAAATATTCACCTGATTTTCGGGCGGAGCTTATTTCCGTTTCGCAAACCGCCGGGCAACAAGCAGAAAGCAGGTTCCGACGCAGCCCCACCCGAACCAGTCGCCGTGGCGGTTGTAAAATGTCGGCGCATGTTTTTCCAGCGGCAGGCCAATCGTCAGCGCGCCCTCGCCATAAACGCTCCCGGTTTTGTCCCGGAAGATTTCGCGGACGCGGCCCGTCGCATCTATCCAGCAGGTGACGCCGTTGTTGCAGCAGCGGACGAGCGGGACGCCGTTTTCCACCGCGCGGAACACCGCGCCGGCCATGTGCTGCCATTGCTCGGCGCTCTGGCCGAACCAGCCGTCATTGGTCAGGTTCACCAGAAAATCGGTGTCGCCGCGGACGGCCCGGCGGCCGAGTTGCGGGAACATGTCTTCGTAACAAATGAGCGGGGAGATTATGGAGTGCGGTGACGTGTCACCGCTTTCCAAAGCGCCGACATGTCGGCGCAGTCCAGAGTTTATCTGAAATTGCACGGGTTCATTTCCCGCCGCGAAGCCGCCGGTGATGGGCGTGAACCATTTCACGAAGGGCAGCCACCGCACGAGCGGAATGTATTCGCCGAAGATGACCAGCTTCTGCTTGTGATAAACGCCGCCGAACAGCCCGTCGGGGTCGAGCAGGAACGCGGCGTTGAAAACATCGTTGTCGAATTCGTTGGTGGCGTTCGGGTGCGGCACGGCGTCGTCGGCGTTGAGAATCAGCCAGACGCGGTGCGCGCGGATGAGATTGGTGATGGCGATGTAACTGGCGTCATTGAATTCCGGCACGGCGGATTCGGGCCAGATGAGGAGGTCGGTTTGTGAAGCGCCCCTCACCCCGTCCCTCTCCCCGTCAGACGGGGAGAGGGTGTCCGCAGGACGGGTAAGGGGATTGTCATTATGTCCGGCCAAAGCCGCTTTGCTTAGCTGAAGCAATTGCCGGAAGCGGTTGGTGTTTTCGGTTTCGTCCCAGATCAGGGTTTGCGGGACGCTGGGCTGAATCAAAGTGATGCGCAGAGTTGAAGCGGGTGGAATTTGCCGGGTCAGTTGCATTTCGCCGAGCGCAAAAACTCCCGCGACCAGGAAAAGCGGCAGGAAAATTTCCGCCTCCCAGGCGAAGCGGGAATCCGGTTTGGAAAAAATCGCGCGGACGGCCGAAAAAAATGACAGCGAGGCCCAGACGACAAGGAATGAAACGCCATAAACGCCGGCGACGGACGCGATCTGGATGAGCGGGACCATCTGGTATTGGGACGCGCCGAGGAAGTTCCATGGGAAACCGCCGAACAGCCGTGCGCGAATCATTTCGAGCGCGACCCAGGCCGCCGCGCCGAGGATCGCCCAAAGATTTCGCCGCGCCCAGTTACCTGCGCCGATTTTCCCGGCGAGAAGCCAGACCCAGACGGCGGGATACAGCGCGAGGTAGGCGGACAGCGCGAACCAGCCGAGGATTGGGAAACCGGTCGCGGGCATCAGCAGCAGCCAGTAAAGCGAGGCGAGCCAAAAGAAAAGTCCGGCGACATAGCCGATGCGAAAACTGTCGCCGCTGCTTTTGCCGTAGGCGCAGGCGAGCATGAGCGCGGGCGCAATCCATGCGCTTCCGGCGATGCCGGGTTTGGTGAATGCGCTGGCCAGCAGGAGTCCAACGCCCACGGCGGCGAGATAGCGGCTGCGGATCAGCAGCTCGTTGAGAAAACTTTTTGCCTGGAAAAACGGCGAATAATTCTCCACGAACGTCGGGCCAAGCTTGGTGCAATTGGCCGCCTGTTTCACCATCGCGCGGCTGGCGTTGACGACGATGGCTTCGCGCGCGCCGCGCCAGACGGCGAGGTCGGCGGAGGAATTGCCGGCGTAATCGAAGCCGCGCTCGCCGAATTTTGCCGCCAGCGCCTTGAGTTTGTTCCCGCTGCGCAGATTTGTTTTGCCGTCGCTGCCGAGCACTTCATCGAAGAGACCGGTGAAGTCGGCGACGGGTTTTGCCATTTGCAAATCGGACGCGGTGGCGAGGATGATTTTCCGCCCGGCGGCTTTCTGTTCGCGGAGAAATTTCAGGAATGGCTCGTTGAAGGGCAGGGTGGCGGGATCAATCTGGACGCGCTCGGCGAGTTTTTGTTTCAGCAGGGCGCGGCCGCGCGTCCACCAGAGCAGAACCTGGAAAAGCCGGAGCGGATTGCGCCGGAGCAGCCGCGCGAGCGATTCCCACAGCAGGTCGGTTTTGATGAGCGTGCCGTCCAAATCCACGACGAGCGGGATTTGATTTTCGGGCGGCGGCGGTTGCGGCATGACTCTGATTAGCCGTTGAGCGCGCGTTGGAGCAAGTTTTTTTCGCGCGGGCCGAAGTCCAGTTTCAACGCCTCGGCGCGTCCGGCCCCGCTCATTTTGGCCCAGGACTTCCGCAGGGCGTTGATGGTTTTATCCTCGTCGGTCTTGCCGGCGAGGTCGGCAAGCTGGAATTGGAGGAACACGAGACAAAGCGCATCTTCGAGCACGCGGCTTTCGGGATCGGCGGGAAAATTCTTCTTGAGATTCAAATCCTGCACGCGGCGGATGACGGTTTCGTCGTAGCCGGTTTCGCGGAGGATTTCGCCGGCCTTTTGCGCGTGGAATATTTTTAAATCGGCGCGCCATTTCAGATAGCCGGCGCGGGTCATCGGATACGAGTCGCGCGGAATTTCCCAGCGGCGGATGTGCTGGCAGCGCGCGGCGAGGCGCAGCTCCTCGGACGCATCCGGGCAGAGCTGCAAAACCCAGCCGGTGAGTCGATGCGCGTAAAGCAGCTCGCGCGGCTGGCCATTTTCGAGATTTGGGTCGCGGGCGTTTTCCGCGTCGAAGCGGCGGATCGCGGCTTCAAATTGATGCGCGTCGCGCGGTTGAAATGTTTCCTGCACGCGGGAAGTTTTGCCGAAGCGCGGCGGAGCGCAAGACGTATCCGCTTGTGATTGACAACCGGCCGAGATGTGAGATTATTCGTCCCCTTGTTGCCTCGGTAGCTCAGTTGGTAGAGCAGTTGACTCTTAATCAATTGGTCCAAGGTTCGAGTCCTTGCCGGGGCACCAAACAATCTTTATTTTTTCCAGTCCCAACCGCCTTTTGGCTGCGCTGTCTATCCGGCATCATTTTCGTCCGTTTGACCTCTCGCAAGACGGGGCGTTGAACTCCGGTGAATGCGCGTCGGGATGCCAGGCATCCGCCTCCAGTTCAAACAACAGGTCGTCGCGGCAAATATCGCACTCAACCACCGTCACAGGCAATGTCCGCAAACCGCGCGCCAGGCACCATTCCGTGAGCGCCTGCGCATCTGCGCGGTGTTTGAAGTAGGCCGTCGCGCGGGTCAGGTCTGAAAATTGAAAGTCTCGCGAGTGCAGGATCGCCTCCACCACCTGCATTGACTGCGCGACCTGTTTGCGCGCGTCGTTCGGCCACAGTGTTTTTCCATCGGGAGCGATGCTGGCCGTGCCGGAAATGAGAAGTCGTCGCCCGGCTGGCGAGGACATTTCCATGGCGCGGCTGAAGGAACTGCCGTAAGCGGGCGCGGGGCATTGCGATGGCGAGGCGACTTCCACGGCGCGGGCGGAGGAATCCAGCGGCCGCATCGCCCAGGCGCCGACGGTCAGCGCGTCGCCGGCGGGATTTTTTGCGCCGATGCCGGTGCTGGCTGGCAGCGAGCCGGTGCGGAAATTCACGCCGGAATAAATCCGCGTCCGCGTCCGGTTGAATTCGTCATACCACGAAAGGAGATCGTCGAGAAAAAACCAGGTCCGCACGGTGTCGGCCAGGCAAAATCCGCCCTGCGCCAGCACCAGCGCCAGATTGTCCAGCGTTTCCGTTGTCTGGTCCGGGCGCGGGATGGAATTCCGAACCGGTCCAAGCCCGCCCAGCAAACAGTGCCGGGCCGCGCCGTCGTTGAACACGGAGCCGACGACGCGACCGTCGAGGCTGATGCGATCCACCGTGCCGCCGGTGAAGCCAAAAATTTGCAGGCCGGCGATGGGGTTGCCATCGCACGCGGCGCCTTCAATCCACGTCACCGGCCAGTCAATTTTTCCAAACCGCCGCTGCATGGCTTCCATCGCCGTTGCGTTCGCGCTGATGGAACCAAAAATCGTCAGGTGAAGGATGGTGGCGTTCAATTTTTCCAGCATGCCCGCAAGCCGGTTGAACAGATCCGCGATTCCCTCGCCGGGCATTGGTTTGATGGTCAGCGAAACTTCCGAGCCGCGCTCTCCGGATGTCACGGCGCAGGCGGCGTCGAAACAAGGTTGGGAGCGGACGGCGGTCGGTGGATTCGCCTCCGGGCGAAACTTCGCAGGCGTAATGGTTGGCGTCATCTCCAACATCAGACGACGTAGCTGTGGGACCCGTTACAGCGCCGACCGGAATAATTCGCGGGCCGCCGAAATTTTTCTGTATCTTTGCCGGTTTCAAGGCGTCTATCTTTTTGAATGCAACAAGAGCGTATTGTCCGGCAGCGCACGACGGTTCGTTTGCTTTTGGCGGGCCTCGTTCTGCTGTCCGCCTTGAGCGGAATCGCGGCGTCCGGTCTTTTTGAAGGCAATGCCGGGCTGACGCCCGGAAACAAAATTGACGGGCTGGTTTCCGCGAAGTTGCAGGAGCTGAAAATCCAGCCCGCGAAAGTCTGTTCGGACGCCGTGTTTGTCCGGCGTGTTTATCTGGACACCATCGGCACGCTGCCGTCGTCGCAGGAGGCGGAGAATTTCATTTTAGACTCGAACCCGGACAAGCGCCGCATCCTGATTGACCGGCTGCTGGCGCGCGACGAGTTCGCGGATTACTGGGCGATGAAATGGAGCGACCTGCTGCGCGTCAAGGCGGAGTTTCCCATGAACCTCTGGCCCAACGCGGCACAGGCGTATCACCAGTGGATCCGGGACGGCATCCGGAAAAATGAGCCGTATGACCAGTTCGTCCGTGACCTGCTCACGGCCAGCGGCAGCAATTTCGCCGTGCCGCAGGTCAATTTTTACCGCGCCTTGCAGGACAAAAGCCCGCAGGCCATCGCGCAGGCCGTGGCGCTGGCGTTCATGGGCGCGCGTATTGAGCACTGGCCGGAAGCGCAGCGGGAGAATCTCGCGGCGTTTTTCTCGAACGTCGGCTACAAGGCCACATCGGAATGGAAGGAGGAGATTGTCTTCTTCGATTCCGCCTCGACCAACGCGCGAGCCGTGACCGATTCGCCGAAGCTGGCAACCTTCCCGGACGGCACGACGGTCGCGCTGTTGCCGGACAAGGATCCGCGTGAGGTGTTTGCCGGCTGGCTGACCGGGACGAACAATCCGTGGTTCGCGCGCAACATCGTCAACCGCGCCTGGTCGTGGCTGCTGGGCCGCGGCATCATCCAGGAGCCGGACGACATCCGCCCGGACAATCCGCCGGGGAACCCCGAACTGCTCGCGTATCTGGAAAATGAACTCGTTTCGTCCGGCTATGATTTGAAGCACATTTACCGGCTGATTTTGAATTCAAAAACGTATCAGCTCGCTTCAATTCCAAAAACCGACGATCCCAAAGGCGCGGCGAACTTCGCCTTTTATCCGCTGCGCCGGCTGGACGCGGAGGTGCTCATTGACGCCGTGAACCAAATTACCGGCGGCGCGGAAAATTATTCCAGCGCGATACCCGAGCCATACACATTCATTCCGCCCGGCGTGCGCTCGATCGCGCTGCCAGATGGCAGCATCACCAGTTCGTTTCTGGAAATGTTCGGCCGCCCGCCGCGCGACACCGGCCTGGAGTCGGAGCGCAACAACAGCGTCACCGCCGCGCAAAAATTGTGGCTGCTCAATTCCAGCGCCATGCGGCAGAAAATCGAGCAGAGCCGGATGATTCAATTCCAGACGCAGCCCGGCAAGACGCCGGGCCAGATCGCCGCCGGGATGTATCTCGGAATCCTCTCCCGTTTTCCGACGGAGGCGGAGTCGCAGGCCGTGGAGGCGTATTTCCAGTCCGGCAAGCTGGACCGGCGCGAGGCGGCGGTGGATCTGGCGTGGGCGCTGATGAACAGCGATGAATTTCTCTACCGTCATTGAAACGAAACGACGTCGTGAACCAGAATAAAAATTCCAATTTATTTTCCGCCATCAGCCGGCGCGAAGCCCTCCGGCGCGGCCTGCTCGCCGCCGGCGGTTTGATGCTTGCGGACAATTTGCCGTTCCGCGCCCTTGCCGCCGCGCCGCCGGCACGGGCCAAAGCCGTCATCCAGCTCTGGATGTGGGGCGGACCGTCGCACTTGGACACGTTTGATCCGAAGCCGGAGGCGGGAAACGATTACTGCGGGCAGTTCAAAACGCCCGTCGAGACCAATGTGCCGGGAATCAAAATCTGCGAGCTGCTGCCGCTGCTCGCAAAACAGGCGGACAAATATTCCATCATCCGCAGCATGACTCACGGCAACAACGGCCACGAAACAGCGGCTTACATCGTCCAGACCGCGCGGATGCCCGGCGGGCGGATGGTTTATCCGTGCATCGGCGCGGTCGTGTCGCTGTTCAAAGGCTACGACGCCGGTTACAAGGGATTGATTCCACCTTACATCGTCCTGACCGATCCGCTGGGGCGTTTTTCGCCGAACGGATTTTTGAGCGGGCGTTACCAGCCGTTCGTCACCGGTGGCAATCCGGTGCAAACGCCGTTCGCCGTGGAAGGCGTCGTCGCGCCGGGCATTTCCGACGAGCGGCAGCGTGACCGGCGTGAACTGCTGCACCAGTTGAACGCGCTGGATCACGCGATGCCAAATGACGCGCAACTGGCGGCGTCGGCCCAGGCGGAACAACAGGCTTACGACATGATTTTGGGCGACGGCGCGAAGGTGTTTGATTTGTCGCAGGAAAAATCGGAGCTGCGCGACCGCTATGGCCGCACCAAGTTCGGCCAGTCCTGTCTCGCCGCGCGCCGGCTGGTCGAGCATGGCGTTCCGTTTGTCACCATCAATTCGCCCGGCTGGGACACGCACAAGGAAAATTTCCAGGCCATGCGCCGGCTGCTGCCGGATTTGGACAAGGGCATGTCGGCGCTGCTTCAGGATTTGTCGGACCGCGGGCTGCTCGACAGCACCATCGTCTGGTGGGGCGGTGAGTTTGGCCGGACGCCAAAAGTTCAATGGGAAGAACCGTGGAACGGCGGACGCGGTCATTACGGAAAAGTATTTTCCCACGTCGTCGCCGGCGGCGGTTTCAAAGGCGGCCACGTCGTCGGCGCGTCCGATGCCACCGGCGAAAACGTCAAGGAGCGTCCGGTGTATCCCGTGGACCTCATCGGCAGCATGTATGAATTGCTCGGCGTTGATGGGAAGGCAAAGCTGCCGAATCCGTTCGGCCTGGACACCCGCGTGATGCCCACGCCCGACGAAGACGTGAAATCCGCCGGCCTGCTCAAGGAAATCATGCCGTCATGAAAAAGCTGCTCACTTCCGCCGTTTGTTCCGCGCTGCTCGGTGGTGCTGCGATTGCACAGCAAACGCCGCACGCTGCCTACGTTTATCCCGCCGGCGGACGGCAGGGCACGACGCTTTTTGTGACGGTCGGCGGACAATATCTTGGCGCGGTTTCCAATGCGTTTGTCAGCGGCGCGGGGGTTCGGGCGGCGGTGATTGAATGCAACCGGCCGATGCAGCAGAAGGAATTCAACGACCTGCGCGACGAGATCAAACAATTGCAGGACCGATGGCAGGCTGTGCGCAAAAATCCGCAAGGCACAAATGTCTGGACCACCGCCGACCAGATGCGGTTTGACGAAATCCGAGCCAGGGTTCTGAAAAACCCGCCGAACCGCCAGGCCAATCCGGCGATGGCCGAAACCGTTCTCCTCAAAATCACCGTCGCCACGAACGCCGCGCCCGGCGAACGCGAAATCCGGTTGCGGACGCCGAACGCGCTTTCCAATCCGCTCAATTTTTTTGTCGGCCGGTTGCCGGAATTTTCCAAGCCGCCCGCCAGAGCGACAAATCCGGATCTGGCCAACTTCATCGAACGGCTCGGCGGAACCCCGGCCACCAACACGCCGAAGACGGATTTTCGCGTCACGCTGCCCGCGACGGTGAACGGCCAGATCATGCCCGGCGGCGTGGACCGCGTTTGGTTTTCGGCGCGGCAGGGGCAGCAGCTTGTTGTCAGCGTCGGTGCGCGGGTGCTGATTCCGTATCTGGCCGATGCCGTGCCCGGCTGGTTTGAGGTGACTGCGACGATTTATGACGCGAAGGGCAGGGAACTGGCGTATGACGACCGGTTCCGGTTCCGCCCCGACCCGGTCATCCATTTTGAAGTGCCGAAGACCGGCGATTACTGCATTGAAATCCACGACTCGATTTACCGCGGGCGGGAGGATTTTGTCTATCGCATGACCATCGGCGAACTGCCGTTCGTGACGGACATTTTTCCGCTCGGCGGACCGACGGGCGAAAAAACCGCCATCCAATTGACCGGCTGGAATCTTCCAATTCACACTCTGACTCTGGACAACACCGGCAAAGAACCGGGCATTTATCCCGTGTCCGCGAGCAAGGACGGAAAAATTTCCAATCCTGTTCCGTTCGCCGTGGACAACCTGCCGGAAATCCTGGAACGCGAACCAAACAATTCGCCCGAAACCGCGCAACCGGTCAATCTGCCGATCATCATCAACGGACGGATTGACGCGCCGGGTGATGAAGACGTATTCCGTTTTGAGGGCCGCGCCGGGGAGCAAATCGTCGCGGAGGTTTTGGCGCGCCGGCTGGATTCGCCGCTCGACTCGACGCTCAAGCTCACCGACGCGGATGGCAAACAGCTCGCGTTCAACGACGATTACGACGACAAGGGTTCCGGCCTGGAAACGGACCACGCCGATTCCTATCTCACCGCAACTTTGCCGGCGGATGGAAATTTTTATCTCTGCATCGCCGATGCCCAGCACCACGGCGGTTCAGATTACGCTTATCGCCTGCGCATCAGCGAGCCGCGCCCGGACTTCGCGTTGCGCGCGGTGCCGTCGGGCCTCAACGTCCGCGCTGGCATGAGCGTGCCCGTCACGGTTTACGCCCTCCGCCGCGACGGCTTCACCAACGCGATTGAATTACTTTTGAAAAACGCGCCGGCGGGATTTTCGTTGAGCGGAGCGCGCATTGCGGCGAATCAGGACAAGGCGCAGTTCACCTTGAAAGCGCCGCCGCGGCCTGAGCCGGAGCCGCTCGATCTTGCGTTGGAAGGCCGCGCTGAAATCGGCGGGCAGACAATAATTCATCCGGCGGTGCCGGCGGAAGACATGATGCAGGCCTTTGCCTACCGGCATCTGGTTCCCGCGCAGGAGCTGGCGGTCGTTGTGGCGGGCAACCCGCGCCCGTTTGCCACCGACATGATCAAAATCATCAGCCCGGTGCCGGTGAAAATTCCCGCCGGCGGGACGGCCCGCGTCCGCGTGGCCACGCCCTCAGCCGCGTTCGTGAGCCGGTTTGACCTGGAACTGAACGGCGCGCCGGACGGCGTTTCCATTCAGGGTGTCACACCCATCGAAAGTGGCGTTGAAATTATATTCAGCTGCGACAGGGCAAAAATAAAACCGGGTGCCAGCGGAAATCTGATTGTGAATATCCTGCCCAAAATCCAGCCGGCGGCGCAGCCCGCGCAAAAGCCGGGGAATCAGCTTCGCAGACCGGCGGGCGCATTGCCGGCCATCCCGTTTGAAATCATCGCGGAATGACCGGCTGTAATTCAGTCGTGTGATGCCCCGGCTTGAACGGTCAGTGACAGCCGCAGCCGTGGCCGCCGCAGGCTTCTTCCAGATCGGCGTCGGTCGGTATGCGGCCAAGCTCGAAGGTTTTGGAAACCTTCTTCTGGACGGAATGCTGAAGCTGGTGCAGTTCTTCCTGCGCGTCCAGGAAGCCGCGGGCGGTGGGATTTTTCAGCAGCTCGTCGCGGTGCTTTTCAAAGTCGGCAATTTCCACCCCGTCGAGTGTCTGTCCGCTCTGCTGTTTTTCCTGAAGCGCGTTGCCTTTGACCATCACGGCTTCATATTGGCCGCGAGCTCCGGCGTCGGCCAGGAACGAGTCAATGCGCTTGCGGATGGAAGCCATTTCCGGCTGGTCGAGGATGGCCTGGCACAGCTCGTGCGTTTTTTCTTCAATTTTTGTCGGCATAGAATTTTATTTTCGCGCGCAATAATATACATCCGTTTCCGGAAAGCAATGGGATTGACATTGCCGGGACAAATCGCTAAAAACTCCGAACTCTTATGCAGCCAATACATCTCGCTTGGGTGGACTACACCATTTTGATCGCCTATGTCGCCTTTGTGGTGGGCATCGGCTGGGCGCTCGCGCGCTACATGAAGACCTCGTCGGACTTCCTCACGTCCGCGCGTTCCATTCCCACGTGGGTGACGGGTCTGGCGTTCATCTCCGCCAACCTCGGCGCGCTGGAACTGGTCGGCATGGCTGCCAGCGGCGCCAAATACGGCATCGCCACCGCGCACTTTTATTGGGTCGGCGCGATCCCGGCGATGATCTTCCTCGCCGTGTTCATGATGCCGTTTTACTACGGCTCCAAGGCGCGGTCCGTGCCGGAATATCTGCAAATGCGGTTCAACAAGCCGGTGATGGGATTGAACGCGATTGGATTCGCCGTGATGACCGTGTTCGCTTCCGGCATTTCCATGAACGCGCTGGCCAAACTGCTCAACCAGTTGCTGGGCTGGAATTATCACTTCGCCCTGTTCGTCTGCTCCGGCGTCGTGCTGATTTACGTTTTGAAGGGCGGGTTGACCTCGGCGATTTACACCGAGGTGCTGCAATTCTTCATGATCGTGCTCGGCTTCGCCCCGGTGGTTTATCTCGCCTTGAAGGACGTCGGCGGCTGGAGCGCGATGACCACCAAACTTCACGCCGTCGCGCAAAATCCAATGGCGCTGGATTTGAACACCAAGGCCTTTGCGCCGGACGCCTGGACCAGCGCGTGGAAGCCGCTGTTGGGCGGGTCGTCCGCCAATCCGATGGGCGTGGATGTGTTCGCCATCGTGTTCGGTCTCGGTTTCGTTCTTTCGTTTGGTTACTGGTGCACCAACTTCCTCGTCGTTCAGCGCGCAATGGCTGCCAAAAACATGACCGCCGCGCGCAACACGCCTATCGTGGCCGCCATTCCCAAAATGCTGTTCCCCGCGCTGGTCATTCTGCCCGGCATGTTGGCCGTGGCCCTGACCGCGATGCCGGATAAAAGCTATCGCATCCCACCGCCCATCATCGCACCGGCGAATTACGACAAGGCCGTGGACGTCATCAAAAATACCAATCCGCCGAATCCCGCCGCCGAAATCAAGGACGTCAGCGACGCGCTCGGACAAAAAGTGAACGCGGACAAAATCACTGCGCTCATCACCGCCAATGCCGCGACGAAACTTTCCGACGACCAGATCAAGGAGGGTGTTTACAACGCCGTGGCCGCATACGACTACGATAGCGTCATTTTCTCACTCGTGAAAAAATATTGTCCGGCCGGATTGCTCGGCCTGGCACTCACGGCATTGCTGGCCTCGTTCATGTCCGGCATGGCGGGCAACGTCACGGCCTTCAACACCGTCTGGACTTACAATCTCTACCAGGCGTTCTTTATGCCGAACAAAAGCGATGGGCATTATTTCTGGATGGCCAAGTTCATCACCGTCGTCGGCATCGGCTTGAGCATCGGCTGCGCCTACTTTGCGAAACAATACAACAACGCGATGGACATCATCCAGCTGGTGTTTGCCTTCGTGAACGCGCCGGTGTTCGCGACGTTCCTGTTTGGCATGTTCTGGAAACGAACCACCAGCATCGCCGCATTTCTCGGCCTGTTTTTCGGCATCGCCGGCTCGGCCTTGTTTCATGCGCTGACCATCGCCCAGGGCAACCTGCCGGGCGTCAAGGGCGGCTACCTCGGCGTGAAAATCGAATTTCCCAGCGAGATGGCCCAGAATTTCTGGATGGCTGCATTCGCCTTCACTGTCTGCTTCGTGCTGACGCTGGTGATCTCGCTTGCCACCCGTCGCACCAAGACCGACGAGCAGTTGAAGGGCCTCGTCTATTCGCTCACGCCGAAAATCGTGGATCACGACGTGCCAGTCTGGCAGCGGCCCGCCGTCATCGGCACGGTGCTGCTGGCCGCCTGCGTCATCTTGAACTTGATTTTCTGGTGAACCGTTAACCAAAGAAAGAAACTGATTTTATGGGACTCGATATCCGCTGGCCGATTGGCCTCATGTTCACACTCATCGGCGCGCTGCTCGCCATTGTTGGCGTGGTGGTGAAATCCGACCATGCCATTTCGCTGGGCATCAACATCAACCTCATCTGGGGCATCGTGCTGATGATCTTTGGCGTGCTGATGCTGCTGGGCGCCACGCGCGGACGCAAAACACCGCCCTCCGCCTGACCTGCAGACAATTCACCGCGCCGGAGTCCATGCCTCATCCGGCGCAATTTTATTATACACACACATGAAGCTTCTTGACCTCTCTCTTGAACTGGCGCGCCAGTTTCAAAAAACCTATGGCCGCGCGCCGCGCTGGTTCGTCGGCGCGCCCGGTCGCGTCAACGTGATCGGCGAACACACCGATTACAACGACGGGTTCGTCCTGCCCATGGCCATCGAGCGTTATGCTGTCATGGTGGCGGACCTGGCTCCCGCCTCCGCGTCGCCTGTCATCACCATCCGGGACACGCAGTTCAACGAGACGGCGACCATTGACATTTCAAAACCGGTGGCGAAGGGCCAGCCGAAGTGGTCGAATTACGTCCGCGGAGTCGTTGCCGGATTCCAGCAGCGCGGAGAAAAAATTCCCGCGCTGGACATCGCTATGATTTCCACCGTGCCGCTCGGCGGCGGACTTTCCAGCAGCGCGGCCCTCGAAGTCTGCACCGCGACCCTGCTTGAATCCGTCCTCGGCAAAAAAATGGATCCCGTCCAAAAGGCGCTGCTCTGCCAGAAGGCCGAGCACGAATTTGCCGGCGTTCCCTGCGGCATCATGGACCAGTTTATTTCCGTCATGGGCCGCGAAAACCATCTGCTCCTGCTCGACTGCCGCTCCCGCAAGACGGAGCTGGTGCCTATGAGCGACCCGTCCGTCCAGTTGCTCATCGCCAACACCAATGTCAAACACGAGCTTGGCAGCGGCGAATACGCCAAGCGCCGCGCCCAATGCGAGGCTGCCGCGAAAATTCTGGGCGTGTCATCCCTGCGCGATGCGACCGGCGCCGCGCTGGAAGACGCCCGGGACAAAATGGACCCGGTGGTCTATCGCCGTGCGCGGCACGTCATCGGCGAAATTGAACGCACTGTCCATGCCGCCGAGGGCATTCGCGCCTCGAACTGGCCGACCGTCGGCCAGCTTATGTATGCGAGCCACGCCTCGTTGCGCGACGATTACGAAGTGAGCTGCAAAGAGCTTGATGCCATCGTGGAAATTGCCGAGGCCATCGGCGTCAAGGGCGGCGTCTGGGGCTGTCGCATGACCGGCGGCGGATTCGGCGGCTGCGCCGTGGCTCTGGTCAAAACGGATGCGGTGGATGCGGTTTCCAAAAAAATCGTCGCCGACTACAAAAAGAAAACCGGGATCGAGGCGACCATTTTTGTTTCACGTCCGGCTTCCGGCGCGACGGTCATCAAGAGTTGAATTTTTTCTGAAGTGCGGATGCCGCGGGAGAGGCTGAAGCTTGCAGCGCGTTCAGCTTTCCGGACCTCGGCAGGGCCGTTGGCTAACCTTTTTTAAGCCGGCATCCGGCGTCTTCTCGAGTGCCTTGCCGGCAAGCTGGACAAGTTGGAGGCAATTAGGACTTTCAAGCGTCTGGCCGGGGTGAAAAGGTTGTCCGGAATTCAACCGCCCCATTTTTGATTTGGCGACCTGCGCCAAAGGAGGCGGGCATTTCAAAATTTGCTTCACGCGGAAACCTGTTCCATTGTTGGCGTGTCTGATTGATAACATGAAGAAGAAATTGAAATGGGTTTTCAGCGCGTTCGCCGCGGTGTTTGTCCTGCTGCAATTCACGAACCCGGCGCGCACCAACCCGCCGCTGCCGCCGGGCGGCGACATCTCCGCCACCAATCCGCCGCCGCCGCAAATCGCGGCGCTGCTGCGCGCAGCGTGTTACGATTGTCATTCGGACGAAACCCGGTGGCCGTGGTATGGCCACGTCGCGCCGGTGTCGTGGCTGGTCGTCGGGGATGTGAACGACGGGCGGGAGCGGCTGAACTTTTCCGACTGGCCGCACGCGCTGCCCGAACGCGCAGCCAGGCGGCTGGAGCGAATGAGCGAAGAACTGGGTTACAAGGACATGCCGCCGGCCAAATACACGGCGCTGCATCCGGCAGCCCGGATCACCGATGTCCAACGCCAGGAATTGATCCAGTGGGCGGATGCGGAAGCCGGACGCCTGAAAACGGCGATCACGAATCATTAGACGATGGCGGGAATCGGTTCGCTGTTCGGGGGATTGTTGGAGGGCAGTGCGGGTGCTGACTGGCTGGTCCGGCTGGCAAATACGGGTGAAGATGTCCGGCCCCTTTCTTGCCGCCGGGCGGGTTTTGATCCAATGAGCATTGGCGTTCAGGCCGGTGACTTTCCAAGGCGGCTATTGTTTTTGGGGTGGTTGATCAATGAAAAAATTCTTGACTCGTTCAGTTTTGCGAGTAAGATCAAGCCTTAATATTCGGAGAGGATAGCAGGGTGGCCGTTTGGTGACGGTCACCGGCGTAAATCAAAAGGATAAGGAAAAAAGGCGAATCAAGAGGAGACAAGCTATGAAGACAAATGCAAGGACGGATCGGCGTGACGGACAAAACTTGTGGCGTCAGAGTGGGGCGGGTTTGATGCTGTTGACTTTCCTGGTGACATTTCCACGGATCGGAGTTGGACAGGGTTTTGGCGTGATTGGCTCAAGCTCCACACACGGCACCAACTTGGACCTCGGCATTCCTTCAACCACAAATACCGTGCTCGTGAGGGCCACCGCCAATATAAACAACAGCGCCGGTGGATCCGACGCCGTCACTGGCGGAAGCCGTGCTTGGAGTCTGACAAACAATGGCACGCTCCACGGCAATGTGAACGGAATCAACTTCGGTGCCGGTGGCAGCGTGCTAAATAACAATGGCATCGCGGGCGGCCAGAATGGCATTTCCATCACCGGTGGCTCGGGCTATGTGGACAACTCCTCTCTAATCGCAATCAAGGGCACCAACAATGATGCCGTTTACCTGGGTAGCGGTGGTGTCGTGATAAACGAAGGACTCGCCGGTTTGCAGGGCGGTGCCAATGGTGTGGAAGTTCAGGGTGCTGCGGGTTTCGTAACCAACTCCGGCGATATGCACGGCGGGACGAATGGAGTTTCTCTCGGTGCCGGTGGCAGTGTAGTGAACAATGCCTTGGCAAACATCCGAGGTGGCCAGAATGGCGTGTCCATCGCTGGCGGATCGGGTTATGTGGAAAACAATTCCACAATCAGGGGCACTAACAACGACGGAGTTTACTTTGGAGGTGGCGGCAACGTGATCAACGGCAATGTCGGATTCATTTATGGGCAGGGTGGCAATGGTGTGGAAATCCAGGGCGGTGCTGGTTCCGTGACGAATGCCGGAGCCATCGTCGGAAACAACAATGGTGTTTTGTTGGGAGGTGGCGGCAGTGTGAATAACGGTGGTGCGGGCGGCATTCCGTTTCTGAATGGTATTGCGGGAGGAAATAATGGCGTGGATGTCCGGGGCAGTGCCGGCTTTGTGACCAACACCACTATTATTTGGGGCGTCAAGAATGACGGCGTTTTGTTGGAGGCTGGCGGCGCGGTCAACAACCTGGCTGGCACAATTATTTATGGTGGGTCCAACGGTGTTGCTATTACCGGCGCATCTGGCTCCGTGGTCAATGCCGGTTCAATTAGCGGCACGAACGGGGCCGGCGTTTCCATGTCCCAGGGTGGCAGCGTGGACAATCAAACAGGCGGAACGATTTCGGGCGGTGCCAATGGCATTGCCATCACCGGTGCATCTGGTTCTGTGGTTAATGCCGACACAATCAACGGCACAAACAACGCCGGTGTTTTGTTGGGCCACGGTGGCAGCGTGGACAATCAGACGGGTGCGACCATTTCCGGGGGTGCTTATGGAGTGTATGTTAGCGGCGATGCCGGGTCCGTGAACAATGCCGGCACGATTGTTGATGGTGGCGTGGACGGTATATATATGGGGCATGGTGGCAATGTGACAAACTTGTCGGGTGGGATCATCGGTGGAAACACCAATGGTGTGGAAATTCTGGGTGGTGCCGGCCAGGTGGTCAATGCCGGCTTGATCACCGGCACCAACGGTAGTGGCGTTGTTTTAAGTCGTGGTCGTGTGGACAACCAGTCGGGCGGGACCATCTCCGGGAATCTGGCCGGAGTGAATATTGTTAACGATGGTTTGGTCAACAACGCCAACGGCGGGACCATTTCAGGGAATCTGATTGGCGTGCGCATCGGTGGTGACGGCATTGTGAACAATGGCGGAAGCATTTCGGGATATCTTGCCGGCGTGGGCATCGTTGGCAACGGCACCGTGAACAATGGTGCGAATGGGAATATCAGTGGAATTCTTAACGGCGTGGCCGTTCAAGGCGATGGCACTGTCAACAACCGGGGGGCGATTTCTGGCGTGGGTTACGGTTTGAACATCAGCGGCGCGGGCAACGTCACCAATTCCGGCACAATCCTTGGTTCGATCAATGACGGAGTTTCCATGGGTGCTGGTGGCGGCGCGAACAATCTGGCAGGCGGAAACATAACCGGAGGTGCCAATGGCGTTGCCATCACCGGCGGTTTCGGCAATGTGATCAATTCCGGGACAATTTCCGGCACGAACAACGATGGCGTTTACATGAACTTGAGCCCCGCTCCTTCCATCACACCCAATGTTGCGGTTTCGGTTGGTGTTGTGACGAATTCATCGGGCGGAACCATTGGCGGAAACATCAATGGCGTGGAAGTTCAGGGCGGCCCTGGCTATGTGTTTAATGACGGCACTATCATTGGCACGAACGGCAGCGCCGTTGTTTTGGGTGATGGCGGCACCGTTGACAATACCGGCGCTCTTGTCGGGCAAAACGGAATCTCATTAACCGCGGGCGGTGCCGTGACCAATTTTGGGAATATTACCGGAAAATCCAACGGCGTGTCTATCACCGGCGGCAATGGTTTGGTGGATAATCACGGCTCAATCTCCGGCCAGAACGGCGATGCCGTCTATTTGAATAGCGGGTCCGTTGATCCCGCTGTGATCAACCACTTTGGCGGGGTCATGGCCGGAAACAACAACGGTGTGACGATTGTAGGCAGCCCGGGCTATGTGTTCAATAACGGCACAATCACTGGCACAAACGGCAGTGGCGTCGTCATGAATGGTAACGGCCGCGTGGACAACCTGCGGTTCGGAACCATTTCAGGGAATGTGTATGGCGTGGGCATCAGCGGCAACGGTGAAGTAAATAACAACGGGACCATCACTGGAAACCGGACTGGGGTGGGCATCGGCGGCAACGGCGACGTCAACAATAATGGGACGATCAGTGGAAATCGGACTGGTGTGGGGATCGGTGGCAACGGCGACGTCAACAACACCGGAACCATTTTTGGGAATTTGCTTGGTGTGATCATTGGTGGCAATGGAAACGTGAACAATAGCGGAAGCATTTCTGGATTTTTTGCCGGAGTGCGCATTTTGGGCGACGGCGGTGTTGGTAACGCGCCGGGCGGAACAATTTTGGGAGGTTTGAATGGCGTGAACATCAGCGGTGACGGTGAGGTGGTCAATGCCGGGCAGATTACAGGCATCTTAAACGATGGCGTTTTAATGGGCAACGGCGGCGATGTGAACAACCAGTCGGGTGGTGTAATTCAGGGAGGTTGGAATGGCGTGGAAATTAACAGCCCTGGCACCAATAACTCTTCGGTTGAAAATGCTGGAACCATCCAGGGCAACAATAATGACGGCATTTACATCAATGGCGACCCGGGCGTGCAGAACTTTTCGGGCGGAATTGTTGTCGGAAATAATTACGGCGTGGAAATCACCAACGGCGTTGGCTATGTGACCAATGCTGGCTACATCACGGGCAATAATAATGATGGAGTCAGATTGTGGGCCGGTGGGCTGGTGGACAATCAGACGGGTGGAATCATCGTTGGAAACACCAATGGCGTGGCCGTCAGCGGCGGTGTTGGCTATGTGGTTAACTCTGGCTCCATCACCGGCACGAACGGCTATGGTGTTGGCTTGGGCAACAGTGGCATTGTGGTCAATCATTCGGGCGGGACCATTACTGGAAATCGGGCTGGCGTGGGCATCAGCGGTCTCGGCGTCGTCTTCAACAACGGGATCATTACAGGAAATGGATACGGCGTGGGCGTCAACGGCTACCTTGCCGAGCTGTATAATGGGCCGAGTGGAATTATCACGGGAGGTTTGGATGGCGTGGGCGTCAACGGTTCCGGCACCGTGATCAATGCCGGCACAATCAGCGGGCATACCAACGACGGTGTATTTTTTAACAGTGGCGGCGGAGTGTTGAACCTGGCTGGCGGGAGTATTGATGGGAACGTGAATGGTGTCGAAATCACCGGCGGCGATGGTTATGTGGAAAATGCCGGCTCAATCAGGGGCACGAACAATGATGGTGTCTATATGTCCGACGCTGTTGTGATCAATCATGATGGCGGAACCATTGAAGGGCTTAACTACGGTGTGGAAGTCGGCGCTGGTGCCGGCTATGTGACCAATTACGGCACCATTACGGGTGATACTCATGACGGTGTCAGGTTGCGGGACAGCGGCACGGTCTTCAACAACTACGGTGGAACCATCACTGGAAATACCGGTGGTGTGAAAATCTCCGGCACTACCGGCGAAGTTTACAATTACAACGGCTCGACCATTACGGGTCTGACCAAGGACGGTGTTGACATAAATACGAGCGCCAGCGGGCTGGTGGACAACGAGGGTGTGGGTTCAACCATCACTGGCTATGCCAACGGTGTGAGCGTCAGCGCCAGGGTTGGGATCGTGAGCAACATCAATTATGGTTCGATTGTGGGTCAAACCCGCAACGGCGTCCAGATAACCGGCGACGCCATGGTTGTCAATGATGCGCACTCGACCATCACGGGAAATTTGAACGGCGTGTCCATCGCTGGCGGCGCGGGCTTGGTGGAGAATTACCATCAATCGAGCATCGTGGGCCAAACCCAGGACGGTGCTGTCATGACTTCCGGTGGGATCGTGGACAACCAGACGGGCGCAACCATTGAAGGACATAACTACGGCGTTGAAATCAGCGGCGGCGCGGGTTCTGTGACCAACTATACCGGCGCCTCAATCACGGGCGACAAAAAAGACGGCGTGGCCATGTGGGCTGATGGCAATGTGGATAATGAGTCGGGCGGGACCATCACCGGCAATCAGGATGGCGTGCATATTGGCACGAACGGAGTCGTGGAAAATCTCACCGCTTCGATCGTGGGTCAGAACGGCAACGGCGTTGAACTGAATGGCGGCGGCAACGTGGTCAACGACAATACTGCGACGATTCAGGGAGCCGTGAACGGTGTGCTGGTCACTGGCACCGCAGGATCTGTTATCAATACCAACGCCTCGACCATCACTGGCCAGACCGGCGAAGGTGTTAAGATGACTGCCGGCGGCGGCGTGTTTAACCAGGACGCCTCAATCATCACAGGGGGTGCGAGTGGCGTGCTGATCACCGGTGGTGGTTCCGTTGAAAATACCAACTTGTCGAGGATCACGGGTCAAGCTGGAGACGGAGTTTCAATTACAGGTGGAGGATACGTTGCAAATGCAGGCGGTTCCACCATTACGGGTCAAAACGGCAATGGGGTGTCCATTACCGGAGACGGCATCGTGGACAACGAGTCCGGCTCATTCATCACTGGATCTCTCAATGGTGTGATGATTTCCGATGCTCAAGTGACAAATTCCGGCAGCACGATCCACGGTCTGACCGGCAATGGTGTAACCTTGGGTGGAACCGGCAGCGTGGCTAACGTGTCGAATGCGCACATCACGGGCGGTGTTGATGGGGTGTCCATCGGCGGTCCTGGATATGTGACAAATTCGGGCAGCACGATCGCGGGACAATCCGGCAACGGGGTGACATTGTCTGGCGGTGGCAGCGTGTATAACGAGTCGCTTTCGACGATCACCGGGGGCGGGAGTGGCGTATCCATCACTGGCGGGGGATATGTTGAAAACAACAGCTCCACAATTACAGGCACCACCAACTATGGTGTTGCAATTGGCGGAGACGGCGGCGTGGATAATTTGTCGAATTCGCACATCACCGGAGGCATTGACGGCGTGGCGATCACCGGCTCTGGTTATGTGACAAATTCAGGTAGCACGATCACGGGACACTCCGGCAATGGGGTGACATTGTCTGGCGGCGGCAGCGTGTATAACGAGTCGCTTTCGACGATTGCGGGCGGAGCGAGTGGCGTGGCCATCGCTGGCGGCGCCGGATATGTGGATAATAACGCGAGCACGATCACAGGACAGACTGGAAATGGTGTCGCCCTGACCGGTGGCGGCAACGTGCGCAATGAAGTGGGTGCCTCGATCACGGGATATGACAACGGCGTGGCGATCGCCGGCGCTGGCAGTGTGTATAACGATTCTTCGACGATCGCTGGAGGCCAGAGTGGTGTCTCCATTGCTGGTGGAGGTTTTGTGGTGAATACCAACGGATCAAGCATCACTGGCACGGCTGGCAACGGTGTGGCGATCACCGGCGGTGGCAGCGTGTATAACGATTCCTCAACGATCGCTGGAGGTCAGAGTGGCGTCTCCATTACTGGCGGAGGTTTTGTGGTGAACACCAATGGATCGGGCATCACGGGGCAGGCTGGCAACGGTGTGGGAATTACCGGCGGCGGGAACGCGTATAACGAGTCGCTTTCGACGATTACGGGTGGATCGAGCGGCGTGGCGATCACCGGGACAGGATACGTTGAGAATGCCAACAACTCGACGATCACTGGTGCCACCAACTATGGAGTCAGCATTGCCGGTGATGGTGGAGTGGACAATTTGTCAAATTCGCACATCACGGGAGGCGTTGACGGCGTGGCGATCACCGGGAATGGCACGGTGAACAATTCTGGCAGCACGATTGTTGGCGCAACGGGCAACGGGATAACTCTGGGTGGAACCGGCAGTGTGGCCAACGTGTCGAATGCGCACATCACAGGAGGAGCTGACGGCGTGTCCATCGGCGGTCCTGGATATGTGACAAATTCTGGCAGCACGATCACGGGACACTCAGGCAACGGAGTGACATTGGATGGCGGCGGGAACGTGTATAACGAGTCACTTTCGACGATTGCGGGCGGAGCGAGTGGCGTATCAATCACCGGCGGCGGCAGCGTGTATAACGATTCATCGACCATTGCTGGAGGTCAGAGTGGTGTCACCATCACCGGTGGAGGTTTTGTGGTGAATACCAATGGATCGGGCATCACAGGCCAGGCTGGCAACGGTGTGGGAATTACTGGCGGCGGCAACGTGTATAACGAGTCACTTTCAACAATCACCGGCGGGGCGAGTGGCGTATCGATCATCGGTGGGGGTTACGTTGAGAATGTCAACCACTCGACGATCACGGGCACCAACGGATATGGTGTTGTCATTACTGGCAATGGCAGTGTGCTTAACGAGTCAGGCTCCCACATCACGGGAGGTATTGATGGTGTTCTGATCAGTGATGCCCAGGTGCGGAATGACGCGAGCACAATCACGGGAATCACAGGCAACGGTGTTGAGTTGGCCAACGGCGGCGGCGTGCATAACGTGGATGTGGGAACCATTACTGGAGGTTTGAATGGCGTGCTGGTTTCCGGCAGCGAAGGCTGGGTGGGAAATCACGGCGGCTCGACCATCAGCGGCCAGACCGGCAATGGCATTGAGATGGATGCCGGCGGTCACGTGTATAACACAGGCGCTTCGACAATTTCGGGGGGGAATAATGGCGTGATGATCACCGGCGGCGGATCCGTGCTGAATACGGGCAACTCGACCATTACGGGAGGAGCAAGTGGTGTGGCGATCACCGGCAGCGGTCATGTGCAGAACACCGACAGCTCAATCACCGGCACGAATGGCACTGGAGTTTCGCTGGGTAAAGGCGGCAGCGTGCAAAACGATTCAGTTTCGGGCACTGCGACAATTGCGGGAGGCGTGAGTGGCGTGCTGATTTCCGGTGGCGAAGGCTGGGTGGGGAACCACAACGGATCGAGCATAACCGGGACAACCGGCAACGGTGTTGAGATGGATGCCGGCGGTCATGTGTATAACACGGGAATTTCGTCCATCTTGGGAGGCAACAATGGCGTGTTGATTACACATGGCGACGGTTCCGTGCTGAATACCGGCAGCTCGACTATTACGGGCCAAACTGGCAATGGTGTTGAAATCAATACCAACGGCTTCGTGCGAAACGAAGGCGGCTCTATCATTGCGGGAAGCGCGACCGGTGTGGCGATTACCGGCAGCGGTCATGTGCAGAACACCGACAGCTCAATCACCGGCACGAATGGCACTGGTGTTTCCCTGGGTGGCGGCGGCAGCGTGCAAAACGATTCAGTTTCAGGCACTGCGACAATTACGGGAGGGGTGAACGGCGTGCTGATCGCCGGCGGCGAAGGCTGGGTGGGCAATCACGACGGTTCGACCATTACCGGTAAGACCGGCAACGGTGTGGAGCTGGATAAAGGCGGTCATGTGTATAACGAGAATGGTTCAGCCATTACAGGAGGCAATACGGGCGTGCTGATCACCCACGGCAGCGGCCATGTGGAAAATACCGACAGCACAATCACAGGCCAGACCGGCAATGGCGTCGAGTTGACTGGCGGTGGTGGTGTGCAAAACAATTCGGTGGCGACCATCGCCTCGATTGAAGGATATACGAATGGCGTGCTGATCACCGGAGGCGAAGGCTGGGTTGGAAATCATAACGGCTCGACCATTACGGGCCAGACCGGCAACGGCGTTGAGATGGATGCCGGCGGCCACGTGTATAACACGAGCACTTCGTCCATCGCGGGAGGCAACAATGGTGTGCTGATCACCCACGGCAATGGGTCCGTGCTGAATACCGGCAACTCGACCATTACGGGCCAGACCGGCAACGGCGTTGAAATCAATGCCAACGGTGTCGTGCATAACGATGGCGGTTCCTCCATTACGGGAGGTGCAAGTGGCGTGGTAATCTCTGGTGAAGGTCATGTGGACAACACCGACAGCTCGATTGTGGGTCTCACCGGCGATGGTGTTTCTCTTGGCGACGGCGGCAGCGTGCAAAACAATTCAGATGCCCCGGCACTGATTCAGGGGTATTTGGATGGCGTGCAGATTGCCGGCAGCGAAGGCTGGGTGGGAAATCACGACGGTTCGACCATCATTGGCCAGACCGGCAATGGTGTTGAGATGGATGCTGGCGGCCACGTCTACAACACGAGCGGTTCGTCTATTTCTGGCGGCGCGAGCGGCGTGCTGATCTCCAACGGTGTTGGTTCCGTGCTCAATACTGATGGCTCCACCATTGTGGGTCAAACTGGCAACGGAGCCGAGCTGGCCGGCGGCGGCAGCGTTGACAACAAGTGGGGTTCTGCCATTACAGGTGGTTTGAATGGCGTGCTGATCGCTGGCACCAATGGTTCCGTGGAAAATATCGGCGGCTCGATTATTGTGGGCCGAACCAACAACGGAGTTGAGCTGGCTGCCGGTGGTCATGTGACTAACAAGTGGGGTTCGTCCATCACGGGCGGCTCAAATGGCGTGATGATCGCCGGTGGCAAAGGCTTCGTCGAAAACACCGGCGGCTCGACCATTTCGGGTCAAACTGGAGCTGGCATTTCTATGTCTCATGGTGGCACTGTGATCAACAAGCGCGGTTCGTCCATCGCGGGTGGCACGGAAGGTATCATAATCACTGGAGGCAGGGCCGATGTGGTGGATTCCGGGACGATCATCGGAACCAATGGCACCGCCATCCTGTTCGGAAGATTCGATGACAGGGTGACGCTCGAAACTGGTGCGAATGTCATCGGTGATATTAACGGTGGCGATGGCTTTAACCGGGCGTATCTCAAGGGAACTGGTGAATACGACTACGGCTTCACCAATTTTTCGACGCTGACGGTTCGGGCGACGCCGACGGGCTGGAATCTGACCGGCACCAACACAATCACTCAAAGCACCACCGTAGAAAAAGGCTTGCTGCAGATTAACGGGACGCTGACCACTCCGTTGTTGACCGTGGACGCAAATTGGAACTACTGGGATCCAGTGGTTGTTCCGGATATATACACGCCTTGGCATTGGCACGATCGTGGTCACGGTCATCGGGACGACTCGTTTATATCCGTCCGTGAGTTCGATCGGCTGGTCAGACATGACAGGAACGGCTTGGCCGGAGCGGGCACCATCATCGGCAATGTGGACGATAATGGCTACATCAGTCCTGGTGTTTCCTATGGGCCTGGCGTTTCCTCCGTCGGCACGCTGACCATTATTGGTTCATTGACCACGTCAGGTGATTATTTTGCCGATATAAGTCCCTTCAGCCACGATCTCGTTGACGTGAGCGGCACGGCGACGATTGATGGCGGAAAAGTCATTGTGCAAACCGTCCCCGGAATTTACGCCGTGCAAACCATTGTTCCAATCGTGACGGCCACGAACGGAGTCACCGGGACTTATGATTCCTCCGTCATTGTCCGGCCCACATGGACGCAGTCGGCATTGTTCCCGCTCCTTGGATCGTCGTTGCTGTATGATCCAAACAATGTTTATCTGGAACTAAACCGGACTCCGTTTGCCAGCGTGGCCAAGACCTATAACCAGCATTCTGTGGCGGGCGCGCTGGACGGCGTGGGCGTGGTTGGCCTGTCACCAACGATGAGCAACTTGGTCACCCAGTTTTACTGGCTTCCGACGCGTGGCGCGGCCCAAGCGGCGCTGGACAGCATGAGCGGTGAGATTCATGGCACTCTGGGAATGCTCGATGTGCAGCAACAGGATGCCTTCAACAGCTCGATCTCACAGCGCACCGGACGCATTAGCACCGGCGGTGGAAGCGGCGATTTTGCCTCGAATTGGAAACCTGTCCAACTGGCCAGTGCCGGCTCGACGCTGCCGGCAATGCCGGCAAGGGCCAGCCGTCCTCTGGACACTCTGGACATCTGGATGCACGGTTTCGGCCAGTTTGGCGGTTTGGAAAACGATGGCAATGCCTCCGGCGGAAACTTTACCATCAGCGGCTTGAGCGGTGGGCTGGACTTCCGCCTGCGGCCCGAGTTGCTGGTCGGTTTGGGATTGGGCTACTCGCATGACAGCGCCGATGTCGGCGGACCCGGCGCATCTGGAGGCGTGAACGCCTATCAGTTGGCAGGCTATGCCGGATACATCAATGGCCCGTGGCATCTGGACGGCATCTTCAGTTATGGCTTCCTCCAGACCGACACGAAGCGATACATCAATGTTGGAGACATCCAACAGGCCGCGAATGGCAATTATGATGGCGGCGTGCTTTCGGCAACTGCCGAAGGCGGTTATGCCATCAAACACAACCGGTTCACGTTTGAGCCGACTCTGGGCCTCGACTACACGCATGTGTCGCAGGACAGTTTCAACGAAACGGGTGCGGCAGCCGACGGCAACAACTACGGCCTGAATGTGAACAGCGTTAACATGGACAGTCTGCGCACTGCCTTGGGAGCGCGGCTGGACGCGCAGTTTGGTAAGAAGGACGGCGTGCAATTCATCCCTGGTGTGCATGCGGGTTGGGAACATGAATTTCTGGATCAGGCTGCTGACGTGAATGCGAAGTTCATTGGCGGCAGCGGAGACTTTATCTCTCGCGGCATCGAGCTGGGCAGGGATACCGGAATATTGGGTGTCGCGCTGACCGTGGCGTTCAACAAGGAAATACAGGGGTCTGTGAACTATGACGCCCACCTGAACAATAACATGACTTCCCAGACCATTTCTGGAAGGTTTAGTGTTTCGTGGTAAGAGCCAGAGGGCTTGACTTCCAATCTACAGCCTTCCCCCAGCCGGTGGGGGAAGGCTTTCTGTTTTGGAACCCGGGTTCATATCGGTTTGGTAATTGACGAGAACGGCCCGGCCCAACATGATGGAATTTTAATGTTACACCATGAATTTGTTCCTGCCGCCGAATCACGCATCGGCAAGGCGCCCCGGCTGATGGTGATGCTGCACGGCTTGGGCGACAGCATTGAAGGCTACCGCTGGCTGCCGGAGGCAATGAACCTGCCGTGGCTGAATTTTCTGCTCGTCAACGCGCCGGACGATTACTTCGGCGGCTACTCGTGGTTCGATCTGGACGACATGGCGCCCGGAATCCAGCGCAGCCGGAAGATGCTCTTTGAGTTGCTTGATGATTTGCGCGCGAGGGATTTTCCGGCGGAGCAAATCACGTTCGGCGGTTTCTCGCAGGGCTGTCTGATGGCAATGGAAGTCGGGCTGCGCTATCCTTACCGGTTCGCCGGTGTGGTCGGGATCAGCGGCTGGGTTTTCGAAATTGAAAAACTGCTGGGGGAGCTTTCGCCCGCCGCGCGCGATCAAAGAATTCTCATGACGCACGGCACCGGCGATTCGATGGTGCCGATTTCTAGGGTGCGTCCGCAAATCCCGCAATTAAAGGCCGCCGGCATCAACATCGAATGGCGCGAGTTTGCCAAGGATCATACCATTGCGGGCGAACAGGAACTGTCCGTGCTCCGCGAATTTGTGCGCGCCGGCTATGACGGAAAATGAAGAATGCAGAAGGCAGAATGAAGAAAAATTTTCTGCGCCGCGCGCGCATTTTGTTTCTTCATTCTTAATTCTTCCTTCTGTCTTTCCGAGTTCAGACCTTCACCTCGCGGTTGGTGCCGGGCATCCAGATCTGCTCCGGACGCGGCTCGGTGGCGGCGCTCCAGTCCATCGCCTGTTCCACGATGTCGCGCATCCGCTTGAACCACCAGTCCGCGCGGGCGATGCGGCCCTCGCGTCCGGCGGCGGTGCGCGGCGGGAGGCCGTTGAATCCGAGTTCGAGTTGCCGGTTTGTCGCGTCTGTGTTTGTCATAATGTGCCTTTCATTTGCGCGACATTCTGACAGGAGGGGTTGGACAATGGCTGTCCAAGCTGAAAGATTTCTGAAAAATATTCCGGGGGCGAAAAATAGTCTCTCAGGGCCGGAGTTCAATCACGTCGCCCGGTTCCAGCGGCACCGCCACGCCGTTGAGCAGAACGTTCGGGTCAAGCTTTGCGCTTTCGCCCTGGCGCGTGATGATGATCTGTCCCGGCTCGTGCGAATCGAGATAATTCGCCGTGGCGATGGCCTGCGCGAGCGTCAGGCCGGCCACCCACGGCACCTGGTTGTTTTGCACCGGTCCGACAACGGTGACGCCGGAAAACTGCGCCGCCTGCTCCTGCCGCAATGCCGCGTTTTGTCCGGCGAGATAAGCCTGCTGCTCCTTTGCCTGCGCCATTGCATTGGTCGAGCATCCTGAAATCAGCGCCGCCACCGGCAATGAAAGCGCCAAGACAACAACGAATGTTCCGCTACAAGTCATTTTGCTACGGCTGCTTCAGGATTTTTCCAAAGCCGGTCTCGTCCGGCTCAATTTCAATCCGGTGGACTTCACCCGGGCTGGGCGCGCGGGGCGGAGCGGGCGGGACGTTCTTCACCGTTTTCGGCGTGGCCAGCAGCGGTGGCAGGGCCGTCGCGGACGGGGCGTCGTCGGTCGGCTCGCTGTCCGGCGGTTCCGCAGTCTGGCCCGGCACAAAAAAGTTGCTCCGGCTGTCCAGCCATTTGCTGTAACGCTGGAAGCTCCACATGCCGTGGTCTGCGCCGGTTTCGAGTGCGGAAATGATTTTGAAAAATTCGCGCAAGCGGATGAAGTTTTTCACCGCGTGCGTCGCCATGAGGATTTCGCACTCGGGCACGCGGATTTTCAAATCTTCGCGGAACCGGAGCCGCTGCGAAACGACCGCCACCAGGCAGTCGGCCAGCTGCGAGCAGACGGCGCCTTGGATTTCCGCCGGGAACGCCGACGCCACGCGCTGGATGGCCTCGGCGCAGGTTGAGGAATGCACCGTCGCCAGCACCAGATGGCCGGTCTCCGACGCGCTCAACGTCAGGCGCATCGTCTCCGGTTCGCGCATTTCGCCGACCATCAGCACGTCCGGGTCTTCGCGCAGCGCGTCGAGAAGCGCCTGCTCGAAGCTCGGCGTGTCGCGTCCCACCTCGCGCTGCCGGATGAATGCGCGCCGCGAGCGGAACGTGTATTCAATCGGGCTTTCCACCGTGATGACGTGCCGGGTCTCGGTCAGGTTGATTTCCTGGATCAACGCCGCCATCGTCGAGGATTTTCCGCAGCCGGTTGGCCCGCTGATGAGGATCAGGCCATGCGTGTTTTTGACGAGCTTTTTGAGGTCGGGATGCAGATTGAGTTTTTCAATCGTGGCTTGAAATGCGCTCAGCAAACGGACCGCCAGCCCGACTCCGCGCGCCGTCTGGAAAATATTGATCCGGCAGCGCACGCCGCGAATCGTCCGCGACAGGTCGAACGAGCGCCGCTCCAGAAACACCGGCCATTGCTCATCGCCGAGCAGCCCGCGCGCAAATTCCTTGAGCGGGCGCGGCGCGACGGGTTCGCCCGCGATCCGCAGCGCGCCGCGAATGCGCATCGCCGCCGGCATTCCGGGTTCCAGATGCAGGTCGCTGGCGCCGCTGCCGGCCGCCGATTCAATCAATGAGTCCAGTTCCATTTGGCTTCCTTTATCCAACACCGCCGCCGCGGAAAAGTCTTTTCAAACTTTTGTCAAAGACGATTTCCATGTCGTCACCGCCGATTTGATTGCCGCCCCGCAATTGGCCTGCGGCTTCACAAATCGCGGCGTGAACCACGGGAACGCGCCGATCAAATCCGGCGTCACCAGAATCTGCCCGTCGCAGTCCGGCCCGCTGCCGATGCCGATGGTGGGGATCGGAATGTTTTTTGAAATTTCCTTCGCCACCGGCGGTGTCACCAATTCCAGCACGACCGCAAACGCGCCCGCGCCCGCCAGCAACCTGGCGTCCGCCAGCAACCGCTCCGCCTCGGTCCCGGTTTTGCCCTTGATTTTATAGCCGCCTTCTTCGACGACGTGCTGCGGCAGCATTCCGAGATGGCCGCAAAATGGAATTCCGGCGGCGACAATCGCGCGGACTTGCGGCAGGATTTCCTTTCCGCCCTCAGCCTTCACAAATTCCGCGCCGGCGGCGGCGAGACGCCTTGAATTTGTCAATGCCGCCTCGACTGTTTCGTAGCTTTTGAACGGCAAATCCGCGCCGAGCAGCGCGCCGGGCTTCGCGCGGGCGGCGGCGCGGACGTGATGCTCCATCTCCGCCATCGTCACGTGCGTGGTGTCGGGATAGCCGAGCACGACCATGCCGAGCGAATCGCCGACGAGGAGCAGGGGAACGCCCGCCTCGTCGAGCAGCTTCGCCATCGGATAATCATATGCGGTGAGCGCGGCGATCTTCTCGCCGCGCGATTTCATGGCGCGGATGGTTTCAGTGGTGATTTTTAAAAAATTCATTTTGTCATCCGCGAATTCCGCGAATTGCCGCGAATTGAAATTTGCCAAAATCGGCTTGCAAAAATTCGCGCAATTCGCGGATTGAGTTCATTTGTCTAAACTTTTCAGCAATTCCTCCGGCGTGGTCGTCGCAGTGCCGATTTTGCCGACGACGATACCGGCGGCGTGGTTCGACAGAATCGCGGCCTCCAGCGGTGACGCGCCGGCGGCAATTGCCAGTGTGAACGTCGCAATCACCGTGTCGCCCGCGCCGGAAACATCAAATACCTCCTGCGCCACCGTCGGGATGTGGAATGGCTTCTGGCCGCGCTGGCAGAGCAACATCCCGGTTTCGCCGAGCGTGACGAGCAGCACCGCCGGGCGCAGCTCGTTCAGCAGCCGTGCGGCGGCGAGCATGAGATTTTTGTCGGCGAACGGGTCGGCGTTGCGCGTTTCGTCCGGCAGGTTCGCCAGTTCAAACGTCTCCTTGCGATTCGGCGTGACGAGCGAAAGGCCGGCAAGATTCAACTGGTGCACCGGCTTCGGGTCGAGACTCAACCAGACGCCGCGCGCCCGGCAGAGCGATTTGATCTCGTTCAGCAGCGGCTGCGTCACGACGCCCTTGCCGTAATCGCCGATAATGACGGCATCGGCGCGCGCCAATTTCGATTTCAGTTGTGCGAGCAGCCGTCCGGCCAGCTTCGCATCCAGCCCGTCGCGCGTCTCGCGGTCAATGCGGACGACCTGCTGCTTGTGCGCGACGATGCGGGTTTTGACGCTCGTGTGCCGCGCGGAATTTTTCACGAGGCCGGCGCAGCCGATGTTTTGACCGGCCAGGAGCTTTTGCAATTTCCGGCCGGCGTCATCGTTGCCAATCGCGCCGAACAGCTCCGTCGGCACATTGAGCGAAGTCAGGTTGCGAGCCACGTTTGCCGCGCCGCCGGGCATGAAGCTCTCGCGTTCGAAATCCAGCACCGGCACCGGCGCCTCCGGCGAGATGCGCGACACGCCGCCCCAGATGAACTGGTCCAGCATCACGTCGCCCAGGACGAGCACACGGGTTTTGGCGGCGGCGGCCAGAATCTGCCGCGCGCGTGAGGGGGAAAGTTTTTTGTTCATGATTTGTTTATCCGCGAATTACGCTAATTTTCGCGAATTACTTTTCTTGAATTCAATTCGCGTCAATTAGCGCAATTAGCGGATTCGTTTTCAATCCAGAAAAGCAGTTAGCGGACTTGTTGCGCTCGCGGTCTCGCTTTGCGCGCCCAGACCGGACTCAAACGCCGCGCGCCCGGCTTCCACGGCCATTTTGAATGCGACGGCCATTTTGTTCGGGTCGCTCGCGACCGCAATCGCCGTGTTCACGAGCGCGGCGTCCGCGCCCATTTCCATCGCCTCGGCGGCGTGGCTCGGCGCGCCCAGCCCGGCGTCAACGACCACCGGCACGGTGGCCTGCTCGATGATGATGCGGATTTGGTCGCGCGTCTGGATGCCGCGATTGGAGCCGATGGGTGAGCCGAGCGGCATCACCGTCGCGCAGCCAGCGTCCTGCAACCGCTTGGCCAGCACCGGGTCGGCGTTGATATACGGCAGCACTGTGAAACCTTCCTTCACGAGAATTTCAGCGGCCTTGAACGTTTCAATCGGGTCGGGCAGCAGGAAGCGCGGGTCGGGATGGATTTCGAGCTTCACCCATTTGGGCAGGCCGGCAGCGACGGCGAGGCGCGCGAGGCGGACGGCTTCCTCGGCATTCATCGCGCCGCTGGTGTTGGGCAGCAGCAGATATTTCTTCGGGTCAATGAATTCAAGGATGTTGGCGAACGGGTCGCGCTGGCCGGACAAATCGGCACGGCGCAGGGCGACGGTGACCATTTCCGCGCCGCTGGCGGCGAGCGCGTCGCGCATGGCTTCCGGCGACGAGAACTTGCCCGTGCCGAGAATCAGGCGCGACCGGAAGGTTCTGCCCGCGATAACCAGTGGTTTATTGTCAAACGACATTCCAGACAATTTAGGAAAAAATCCGCCATTGTCGAGGCGGGAAGAATTTCGAGAAAAAGAATCAAGGCAAACTATTTGTGCCGCCATGCCGACGGAGCAATTCTCCAATGTCGTGGTCGGCAAAAGATTTTGTGTAGGATAAAGGCGTCTGGCCTTGATTGTTCACGGCATTGACATCGGCCCCTTTGGCCAGCAGTAATTCCACCACATCCTTGTGGCCATAGGTCGTCGCCAAGTGCAATGGCGTCGAGCCGTCGGTGTCCCTGACATTGACGTCAGCTCCTTTGGCCAGAAGAAACTCCACCACTTCCTTGTGACTCGGTATGCCCTTGTAGCTCGGGGTATCCTTGAAACCATAAGCAGCCGCCGTATGTAGAGGCGTTTGTCCGCGTTTATCCTTGGCGTTGAGATCTGCGCCGTTGGCCAGCAGCAATTCAGCCACGTTTGTATTCGCCGCTTTGTATAATGGTGTTTCCCCGTTGAAATCCCTGGCGTTGACATCGGCATGATTAGCCAGCAGCAATTTCGCCGCATCCATGTATCCAGCTTCCGCCGCTATATGTAATGGTGTCTCTTGGGCCCAGCCGATCGCGTTCGCATCTGCTTTGTTGGTCAACAGCAATTCGACCAAATCCTTGCCGCCTCCATATAACGCCATATGCAAAGGCGTATCGCCGCTGCTGGCTCTGACATTGACCTCGGCTTTATTGGCCAGCAACAATTGCACGATGGGCTTTTGGTCATAAAGTGCTGCGAAAAACAACGGAGTGGCACCGTTGGTGTCTCTGCTATCAACCAAATCAGGATTGGCTTTGAGCAGCGCCTTGACCTTTTCCAAGTCGCCAGCCTTGGCAGCGTCATGAATTTCGCCGCAGAAGGCGAGGCCACCCCAAACCAACGCGACCAGCGTAACCACGGCAAGCTTCGGGTTCATGTCTTGGGAATAGCCCCTTTGCGGGGAATTGGCAAGCGCGGTTTGTAGCAGCCGACGTAAGTCGGCTCCATCTAAAAAAGTGAGCGGACTCACGTCCGCTGCTACGTTGCCGAGGAGCCGCTACGGCTCCATTTCCCTGCCGATTACCGGCAGGGTGTTTTTGACTTCATCGGGGATTTTCAGCGGACGTCCGGTTTTGGCGTTCACAAACACCCAGTCGGTTTCCGCACGAGCGACGGCCGTTTCATCGGCGGCGCGGATGATTTTATATTTCCGCAGCGAGCGCACCTTTTGGAAGTTCACCACCCAGGTCATCACCGTGAGGGTTTCGCCGGCAAACGCCGGGGCGAGATATTCGATGAAGTGTGTCCGCACCACCCAGCTTGCGCCTGCCGCCGTGGTCGCCGCCATGCAGCCGCTGGCCTGTGCGTGGCGGATGGCGGCGTCCTGCAGCCATTGGATGTAGGCGACGTTGTTGACGTGGCCGTTCTGGTCCACCACGCCGTCGGTCACTTTGATGTCGAACTGGTAAACAGGGTTCATGACGTGATTCAAAAGGCCGGGCTGTTCCAGATGACAATTCAAACCGGGAAGGGCGAATTAAAGGAACGGCTGGCCGGCTTCCGAATCACGGCTTGGGATAGCGCGTTTGCGGGCGATTGGCAAGCGCATCTGGCGCGGACGGCGTTTTGAATTTCAATCGTTTTGACGGCTCCCGCCGGCTGGTGGAATTTTTCTACGCTGCGCAAATAGCGACAGTTTTACGGCGGCGGCGATGGTTGGAAATTATATTTTCACCATTTTTCCAAGCAAAACAGGTCGTTTTATGAATCTGTCCGCACTTGGCATCGGCTTTGCTTAAGCCATCACAACGGGGACGCGGACTGGCATGAGCCAGTGTGCGGCCCGATTACACAAAAACATATGAAGAAAATTGAAGCGATCATCAAACCATTCAAACTGGAAGAGGTGAAGGACGCCCTCAACGAAATCGGCATCGAAGGCATGACCGTGAGTGAGGTCAAGGGGTTTGGCCGCCAGAAGGGCCACACCGAAATTTACCGGGGCAGCGAATACACCGTGGATTTCCTGCCGAAGATAAAAGTCGAACTTGTCGTGACGGACGTTCAGGCCGAAGCGGCGGTGGGAGCCATCGTGAAATCCGCCAAGACCGGCAAGATCGGCGACGGCAAGGTGTTTCTCTCCAATGTGGAACAGGCCGTGCGCATCCGCACCGAGGAGAAAGGCGATTCCGCCGTTTAACAACCCAACAACTTGAACCTCATACAAATCATAACCATGAAACGAATTCTTTTAACAGTCGCTTTGATTGCAACCGCCGCGTTCGGCGTCTTATCGCTGCGCGCGCAGGACACAAACACGGTGGCGGCGACCAACGCCGTTGCCGCGGCCGCACCGGCCGCCGCATCCACAAACCTGCCGGCGCCAACGCTTGACCAACGCGTTGCCTCGCTGGAGGCCTACATCGCCAACACCGACCCTGCAGCCGGACTCAAGGACACCAACGGCACACAGATCGTCGCCAACACGCCGGTCATCGGTGTTGCCGGTCCCGGCCACAACGCCTGGATGATGACCTCCACGGCGCTGGTATTGTTCATGACACTGCCCGGCCTCGCGCTGTTCTACGGCGGCCTCGTTCGCAAGAAGAACGTGCTCTCCGTGCTGGCGCAATGTTTCCTCATCACCGGTCTGGTCACCATCCTGTGGTATATCTGCGGATTCAGTATGGCGTTCGGACCCGGCACCGGGAAGCTGGGGCCGTTCTTCGGCGACCTGGGAACGTATGCGTTCTTCAAGGGCGTGACCGGCGCGTCGGGAGGCGTTTCGACGCCGTGGGTTTCATTGGACGTGTTTGCGATGTTCCAATTGACCTTCGCCATCATCACCCCGGCGCTGATCCTTGGCGCCATCGCCGAGCGCATGAAATTCAAGGCCGTCCTGGTGTTCATGACACTCTGGATGTTCATTGTGTATTTCCCGCTGGCGCACATGGTCTGGAGCAGCACGGGCTTCATGAGCGGCGCGGCCAACGCGGCGAACGCGGGCATCAAGGCGATTGACTTCGCGGGTGGCACGGTGGTGCACATGTCCTCTGGATGGTCGGCGCTGGTGCTCTGTTTGATCCTCGGCAAACGCCGCGGCTTGGGCAAGGAGAACATGTCGCCGCACAGCCTGGTGATCACCTATATCGGCACGGCGATGCTGTGGGTCGGCTGGTATGGTTTCAACGCGGGCAGCGAAGTCGGCTCTGACGGCACGGCTGGCAACGCGTTTACAACCACCACCCTGGCGACCGCCGTGGCCTCGTTCGTGTGGCCGATGTGGGAATGGCTCACCAAGGGCCGGCCGAGCGTGCTCGGTTTCTGCTCCGGCGCGGTGGCCGGACTGGTTGTGATCACGCCCGCCTGCGGCTGGGTGAATCCCACCGGCTCGGTGCTCATCGGCATCGCCGCCGGCACGATCCCCTGGTTCATGTGCTACAAGGTCAAGGGCTGGCTCGGCTATGATGACGCGCTGGACACCTTTGGCGTGCATGCCATCGGCGGAACGGTTGGCGCCATCCTGACCGGCGTGCTCTGCGACGCCTCGGTGAACTCGCTGGTGCCGATGCAAACCAACGGTGTGGCGAACCATGTGGCGCAAGTGATCGAACAATTCAAGGCCGTCGGCGTGACGCTGGTCCTGTCCGTGGTCGGCACGATCATCGCGGCCTACATCACGAAGGCGCTGGTTGGCCTGCGCGTGTCCGATGAAGTGGAAGTCCAAGGCCTGGACATCAACGAACACGGCGAAGAGGGTTATATCGGTTAAGCAGTCAAGTTTACGCGCTGCGCCGGTTGCGACGAAAGTCACAGCCGGCGCAGTTTTTTTGCGGTGAAACTGTCCGGGTTCAGCCAATTTGAATTACCAGCGCCGTCGTGTTGTCGCGGCCGGAATTTTTCACCGAGGTTTCCACCAGCCATTGCGCCGGATTGGGCGCCGTCTTTGAAGCCTGGGACTCGCGCAGCAGTTCAACCAGTTGGTTGTCGTAAAGCCCCTCCACCAGGCCGTCGGTGCAAAGCAAGAAAACATCGCCGCGTTCGCAGGCCACCGCGCCGACCTGCGGGTCAACGAACTGGTTGCCGCCGCCAAGCGCCTGTTGCAGGAGGTTTCGGCGCGGATGCGTGCGGGCCTCGCGTTCGTTGATCTGACCGTTGCGAAACAGCCAGCCGACATGCGTGTGGTCCTCGCTCAATTGTTTGATGCCGGCGGCGCGCGTCGGCAAATGATAAATCCGGCTGTCGCCGATGTGGCCGAAATACATCCAGCCCGGCGTGAACCAGCACAGGCTCATCGTGGTTTCCATCCCGTGACATTCCTCATACGAACCGCCGAGATAAACCAGCGCGCGATGGATCTGCGTGAACAGCTCCGTCAGCACGTCGGCAAAACCGGCGTTCAATCCGCTGGCCGACTGCTGGAAGGCGCGCGGCAGCAGGGTCGTGATTTTTTCGGTGGCGATCTGGCTGGCATATTCGCCGGCCTTGGCACCGCCCATGCCATCGCACACGGCAAAGGCGAAGTCGTTTTTCTCCAGCGAAGCCTGGCCAAGTTTTCCGAGCCGGAAAATCTCCCGCGCATCAAACTGGAGGCCGAGAAAGGAATCCTCGTTGTTTTTGCGCACCCTGCCGGTGTCCGAGCAGCCGGACCATTGCAAAATGGCCGGAGTCGCGCTGGCGTGTGGTTTAGGATGATTCATTTCGGGCCGGGCTTGGATTCGGGCAAAATGGTGGCGAATTCAAAATCAATCAAGCAAAAGCGCCCTTCGGATTGTCCGTCGGACTGACGATAGGTCACATTGCGCATGTCGGGATCGTCGTGGCGGACGCCGAATTTCTCCAGTTCGGCGAACAACTCGCGTGTGCGCTCCGCGTCCAGATGCTCGACGCGGCTGCCGCAGTTGGTGGTGACGATGCGGAGTTTATTTTCGTCCGCCTCGAGCAGGCGCGGCACAAACCCGCAGCCGCGCGCCTCGAGATGGCGCAGCACGCGCACCTCGTTGTCGAACCGGTCGCGAGCCTTCGGTCCGTGATAAACCTTGATCACCCTCCCGTCGTAGGTGAGGTTCACGGTTGAGCGCAGCGTGTCTTTGACCTTCAGCATGGAACGAATCCGATTTCTTTCCGGGTTCAAATATCCTCCAAGCCATCCGTCTTGGAAAGCCTCTTCGCAACGGCCTTTGGCGGATTATTTTGCGCACTGCGGCCAAATATCAACAGGCGGCTGCCGGATAGTTGCGCGCGTGAATAAATGTTTGTGGTGGGCAAAACCCTTGCCAGCCGGGGCGAAAAAGCGTTTTTCCAGCGGCGCCCGATAAAATTCTTGTGGTCTGGCATTCAGCCTGCTAAAAGACTTCAACCGCAGGTTCGGCCAAGTGCGATGATGCAATTGCGTCGGATGACCTGTGTTGACATAGACAACAACAACAACATTCACATCCATGGCAAAATACAAATTAGAATACCTCTGGCTTGACGGTTATGAACCCGTCGCCAACATCCGCGGCAAAACCCAGGTCAAGGAATTTGCAAAATTTCCGAAACTTGAGGATCTTCCCATGTGGGCCTTTGACGGCAGCTCAACGCGCCAGGCCGAAGGCAAAAGCTCGGACTGCATCCTCAAACCCGTCGCGGTTTATCCCGATGCCACCAAGAAAAACGGCGCGATCGTGATGTGCGAGGTGTTGCTGCCCGGCAGCCTCAAGCCGCACCCCAGCAATTCCCGCGCGGGAATTTTTGACGACCCCGGCGCCTGGTTCGGCTTCGAGCAGGAATATTTTCTCTACAAGGACGGCAAGCCTCTCGGCTTCCCGTGCTGCGGCTTCCCCTATCCGCAGGGTGAATACTACACCGGCGTCGGCTACAAGAACGTCGGCGACATCGCCCGCGAAATTGTGGACACGCACCTCGAACTCTGCCTTGAGGCTGGCATCAACCACGAAGGCATCAATGCCGAGGTTGCCAAGGGCCAGTGGGAGTTCCAGATCTTCGGCAAAGGCTCTAAAACTGCCGCCGACCAGATGTGGGTGGCGCGCTATATCCTGATGCGCCTTTGCGAAAAATACGGCGTGGATGTGAACTGGCATTGCAAGCCACTCGGCAAGGATGTGGACTGGAATGGTTCGGGAATGCACACGAACTTCTCCACGGATTGCATCCGCGAAGTCGGCGGCAAGGACTACTTCGAGAAGCTCATGGCCGCGTTTGACAAATACAAGAACGAGCATATCGCCGTCTACGGCCCGGACAATCATCTGCGCCTGACCGGCCTGCACGAAACGCAGTCCATTGACAAGTTCAACTATGGCGTGGCCAACCGCGGCGCATCCCTCCGTGTGTCACAGAAATTCATTGACGACGGGTATCGCGGATATATGGAAGACCGCCGTCCCAATTCCCAGGCTGATCCCTACCGCGTCGCCAGCCGCATCCTCCAGACCATTGCGACCGTGCCGACGCCCAAGAAATCATCCAAGAAGTAATTCTTAAAACCGCAGAGGAGGAATTGGGGGGAACGGCGCGGACGAAAGTTCGCGCCGTTTTGTTTCGGAAATGGATTCCGTCCCGGCGGTGAATGTTGCGGCTCCGGTTGGATTCAGCCGCATTTTTTGATTTAGTCGGGAATTATTCCGTGCTATTTCAGCAGGCAATGGACAATCAACCGGCGACAGATCCTTCCCGCAATCCGCCGTCCCGTCTCTGGCCATGGCTGGGCGTTTTGCTCGTCCTCGCGTTCGTTGGATTCATCCGCATCCGGCTGCTGGACATGCCGTTGGAACGCGACGAGGGCGAATATGCCTACGCCGGGCAGTTGATTCTTCAAGGCGTTCCGCCCTACGAATTGGCCTATAACATGAAATTGCCGGGAACGTATTTCGCCTACGCGCTGGGCATGGCGGTGTTTGGAGAAACCCCTGCTGGAATTCATCTGACGTTGCTGGTGGCCAACGCGCTCTCCACCGTCTTCGTTTTTCTGCTGGCCCGAAAACTTTTCGGAACGACGGCGGGCCTGGTGGCGTGCGCCAGTTATGGCTTCATGTCGGCGAGCGTGCTGGTTTTGGGGACGGCGGCCCATGCCACGCAGTTTGTGGTTTTGTTTGCCGTGCCGGCGACACTGCTGCTGTTGCGGGCGGGCGAGGACAGGCGCGTCAAAACATTGTTTTTCAGCGGGCTGCTTTACGGGCTGGCGTTTCTGATGAAGCAGCAGGGGATTTGTTTCTGCCTGTTCGGGGGATTTGTTGTCGTGGCGCGGGCGCTGCGGAAGAAATCCCTGTTATCATCCGGATTTGTAAAACGAAGTTTTGCCTTTGGCGGAGGAATGCTTCTGCCATTTGCGCTGACGTGTCTGGCCCTCGCTTGGGCCGGCGTTTTTTCCAAATTCTGGTTTTGGACTTTCACCTACGCCCATTCGTATGTGACGGTCATGCCGCTGCCGGAAGGGATGCACCACCTCGCCGCAAATTTGAAGGCCACGTTTCCTGCGGCCCTGGGATTCTGGACGATTTTGATTTTCGGGTTGCCACTCGCCCTTGTGGACAAGGGCATTCGGCGGCAAACCCTCTTTGCGACGGGTTTTGGATTCTTTTCGTTTCTCGGCGTGGCGGTGGGGCTTTATTTCCGCCCGCATTATTTCATCCTCGCGCTGCCCGCCTTTGCCATGCTGCTGGGGGCGTCGGTGGTTTCAATGCGGCGGGCGATGCGTTCCCAAATCATATTCCAAAGCCTTCCAGTGATCCTGTTTGCAATGGCCTTGGCGTGGACTGTTTATTATCAAAGCCACTTTTACTTCAAGTTGCCGGCGGATCGAATTGTCCAGATCATCTACGGTCTGAATCATTTCGAGGAATCTCCACCCGCCGCGCAATATATCCGCGAACATTCCGCGCCCGATGCGCGCATTGCGGTGTTGGGCTCGGAACCGGAGATATATTTTTATGCGCACCGCCGTTCCGCCACGGGCTACATTTACACCTATCCCCTGATGGAGCCGCAGCCATACGCCCTGAAAATGCAACGCGAGATGATTGCGGAAATCGAAGCCAGCCGGCCGGAATACCTGGTGTGGGTTGGAAATGACAATTCATGGTCGGTTCGTCCCACGTCCAACCTCGCGATTATGGAGTGGTTCAAGCAATACTCCGGCGATTTTTACGAAGTCACCGCCATCTCCGGCATCAACAACGACGAAACCCTTTTTTTTCTCCAGGATGATGGTGCCAGAAACTACGACGGTCCTAGCGGACAGTTTCTGACGATTTACAAACGCAAATCCGCGCCGGCCACCGCGCCCGCAAAGGTGGATTAGCCCGCCGGATTTGCCGCCGCATCGCGCATTTCCTTCTCCGTCTTCAACCGCAACTGCCCGCACGCGGCGTCAATGTCCTCGCCTTTTTCCCGGCGCAACGTGGCGGTGGCCTTCTGTTTTTCCAGCGCGCGGAGAAATGCCTCGCAGACTTTTTCCGCCGGGCGTTCCCACGGCAGCCCCTCGACCTTGTTGTAGGGAATCAGGTTCACCTTGGCGAACAGCTTTTTGGCGAGCGCGGCCAGCGGCCCGGCCTGTTCGATGGAATCATTCACACCGGCGATCAAAATATACTCGAACGTGAGCATCCGGCCCTTTTGAATCTGGTATTGCTCGCACGCGGCGACCAGTTCCTTGAGTGGATGTTTGCGGTTGACCGGCATGATCCGGTTGCGGATCGCGTCCGTGGCGCCGTGCAGCGAAATTGCCAGGCGGAATTGCAGCGGTTCGGCGGCCAGGCGGCGGATTTGCGGGGCAAGGCCGCTGGTGGAAATGGTGATCTTGCGCGCACCGATGCCGCCGCCCCACGGAGCATTCAGGATTTTGAGCGCCTTGATTAAGTTGTCATAATTCGCCAGCGGTTCGCCCATGCCCATGACGACGACATTGTCAATCAAACGCGGAGTGCGGAGTGCGGAGTGCGGAGCATCAAGCTTCGGCGTGTCGGTCTTTTCATTCCGCACTTCGCGTTCCGCATTCCGCATTTGTGCGCGTTCCACCGCCAGAACCTGCTCCACAATTTCGTCCGGCGTGAGATTGCGTTTCCAGCCGTTGAGGCCGCTGGCGCAGAATCGGCAGCCGTAGGCGCAGCCCACCTGCGTGGAAATGCAGAGCGTGTGCCGGTCGCTGGCCTCGCCGTAAAGCGCGGGATTGGCCGGAATCAAAACGCTTTCGATGAGCGAGCCGTCGGCGAGTTTCCAGAGGAATTTCTGCGTGGTGTCCTGCGCGCCCTGCTTGCGGACGAGTTCGAGGCAGTGCAGTGAAAATAATTCCCCCAGTTTTTCGCGCAGCGGTTTCGGCAGGTTGGTCATGGCGTCCCAGTTCGCGGCCCGGCGGGCGTAAAGCCATTCGAGCAGTTGCGTGACGCGATAGGCTGGTTGCTTCCAGCTTTTGAACTGCGTCTCCAGTTCCTCGCGTGTCAGGGATTTGATGTCGGTCAGCACCCGGTCAGATTAAACGGCGCGGACGGGGAAACCAAGCGGTTATCGGATCTTGCGGGGGTTTGGGCAACGAATCCACCGGTCATTTTCCATCGTTGCCCGGCGAGATTGAATTTTTCATGTTCTTTTGTGTCCAATCGTGGTTAGCTTTCTGGAGATGAAACTGTCGCTTTTGACCATTTTGCTCGGCGTCGGCGTGGGGCTGCCGCAGGTTTACGGCCTTTTGAAACCCGCAAGGCTGGCCGCCGCCGCGCGCAAATTCCCGCGCAATCTGCCCGCCGGTGTCGTGCTGATGCTTCTGGCCACGGTGTGGTTCGCCTGGAATGTCAACGTCGAGCCGATCGCGGATTTTTCGGCATTCAAGCCCTACATGCTCGGCGCGTTCATCGCGGTGGGAGTTTTGTCCTGCATCTTCGTTCAGGATTTCCTGGCGGTGCGCGGCCTCGCCGTGCTGATGCTGCTGCTGGCGAAGATGATGCTGGACACGGGCCGTCCGCACTTGGGCGAATCGCCCTGGGTGAAGGTCATCCAGATCTGGGCCTATGTGTTTGTGGTCATGGGCATCTGGTTCACCATCACGCCGTGGCGGCTGCGTGACTTGATCAACTGGGCGACGGCATCAGAAAGGCGCACGCGCCTTTTGAGCCTGATCCGTTTGGGATTCGCGGCGTGCATCGTGGACCTTGGCCTGACCGCGTTCCGGGGAATGTGAGGCTGTCATGGCACTAGCCGACATCAGACGGGAATACTCCACCGGCGAATTGCGACGGGCGGATTTGGATGCGAACCCGATGGCGCAATTCAATTCCTGGTTTGCGGTGGCGTCGGCGGGCGGCCGCTGGCGGAAAATCGGTATCGCGCTCTACAAACTCTGGCACGCCATCCTCGGCCATTCCCCGGCGGACGTGAACGCGATGGTGCTGGCGACGGTGGACAAGGCCGGACGGCCTTCGTCGAGAAATGTTTTGCTCAAGGGCGTGGACGGGTGCGGCTTCATTTTTTTCACGAATTTCGACAGCCGCAAGGGGCTGGAGCTGGCGGAAAATCCCAATGCGGCGCTGACGTTTTACTGGCCGGATTTGGAGCGGCAGGTCTGCGTGGCCGGCACGGTGGAAAAAATTTCACGCGAGGCGACGGAGGCGTATTTCAACTCGCGTCCGCGCGGCAGCCGGCTGGCGACATGGGCGTCGAACCAGCGCGATGCGGTTGCCGATCGCGTGGCGCTGGACGCAAAATGGAGGGATGCGGCGGCAAAATTTCCGGGCGACGTGCCGCTGCCGCCGAACTGGGGCGGATATGTTTTGAAGCCGGAGCGGATTGAATTCTGGCAGGGGCGGCCCAGCCGGTTGCACGACCGGTTTTGCTACCTGCGGCAGCCGGGTGGTTTGTGGAAACTGGAGCGGCTTTCGCCGTGACGGCTCAGAATTTGTAGGTCAGGCCGCTGATGAGTTTTATGTCATTGTCCTTGCGGCCGGGCGCCGGAATGTTGGCGAAGCTGTCCTGAAGGACGGTCCGCAGGCTGAATTTTTTCGTGATCGGGGTTTCGACCCCCACCTCGGCGTTGATGAGGTAATTGTCCGGCTTGTCCACCTGCGGCAGAAATTCCATGTAATCCCAGACGCGCGCGTGGTTGTCGAACTTGTATTCAAAGCGCTCGGCCAGACGCATGGTCATGTAATTTGCCCTGTCATCAGACAGTTTTTCCGCCACCAAGCCTGGACCAATGCCCCCGGCCAGCAGGGCTTTTTTGGTCTTGATAAAATTATATCCGATGCCCGGGCTGATGGTGGCGCGATAGACCACGTCTGCGATGCCGTCGTGCAACGCATCCGCGCGAATGTAACCATATACGCGACTGGTGTAGAGGTGATCGTATTGGCCAAAACCGTGGACGGACTCGGCGTTTTCAACACCGGTGTTCTCGCCGTAAGTCCCGTCCATGCCGAGAAGCCAATCATTGGTCAGATTGTTTCGATGCGCGCTCAACGTGGCGGTGCTCAAAAGGGTGTCGCTGTTGCCGTGGGTTAATGTAAATCCCAGGCTGGCGCTGGCTTCCCAGCGCTGCCGGTTGGTGACGATTCCCTGCGATGGCGTTCCCAAAGGAGGGGACAACGGGTTGAAACCGCCGCTCCAAACCGGCTGGAAGATGGATGGCAAAATAATCTCATTGGTTTCGGCGGCGCGTAAACACGCAACCGAAACGGCCAGAAATAACACGGCTAAGATGCCTCTGTTCATGATGCTCTTGCGTCAACCACCGGGCTTGGGGAACCGGATGCAGCGGGTTCCTGACGCACAATGGAGTTTCAAAATTATTTTGCCGGCAAGGAGTCTTCGGCGGAATCTTCCTTGTCCTCGCCGATGACGGACGCGATGGCTTGAAGCTTGTCGCCGGATTCCAGTTCGATGAGCTTCACGCCCTGGGTGTTGCGTCCGGCTTCGCGGATATCCTTCACACAGGTGCGCACCATCTGGCCCTTGACGGTGATGAGCATGATTTCATCCGCGTCGCGCACGGTCAGGGCGCCGACGACCGCGCCGGTTTTCTCGGTGGTCTTCATCGTGATGATGCCCTTGCCACCGCGCGATTGGATGCGGTATTCCTCGAAGTCGGTGCGTTTGCCGATGCCATTTTCGCCGGCGACCAGCAGTTTGGCGTCCGGCACGACGATGGCCAGCGCGACTAACTCGTCGCCCTTCGACAAATTGATGCCGCGCACGCCGGCGGCGGACCGGCCCATGGAACGGACATCCGACTCGTTGAAATGGATGCTCATGCCGTCATGGGTGATCAGCACGACGCCGTCGCCGGGATCCTTGACCTCGTCTTTTTCAATGACGCTCCCGCGCGTCAGTTTGACGTCAATCAGCGTGTCGCCTGGCTCGATGGTGATGGCGATGATGCCGCCCTTGCGCACGTTGGTGAATTCGTTGAGCGAGGTCTTCTTCACCGTGCCCTGTTTCGTGGCGAAGAAGAGTTCGCCGGGCTGCTCCCAGGTCGCGTCTTCCTTGTTCGCGTTGGTCTTGGACTGGACGCGGATGAGTGCGGCGATGGTTTCACCCGCCTTCAATTCGAGCAGGTTGGCGATGCTCCGGCCCTTGGCGGCGCGGCCCATGTCGGGAACTTCATGCACGCGCTCGACATACACGCGGCCGGTGTTCGTGAAGAACATCAGGTAATCGTGTGTGCTGGCGGTGAACAGATGCTCGATGAAATCGTTGTCCTCGTCCGTCACGCCCTCTTTGGTCGTCATGCCGATGACGCCTTTCCCGCCACGACGCTGGGCGCGGTAGCTGGAGACGTTCGTGCGCTTGAGCAGGCCGTTGTGCGTGAGCGTGATGATGACGCCTTCGTTGGCGATGAGGTCCTCGATGTTGATCTCGCCTTCGTCGGGCACGAGGTCGGTCAGGCGCGGCGTGGCATATTTTTCCTTGATGACCTTCAACTCGGCCTTGATGATCGCCATCACGCGGGCTTCCTTGGCGAGGATGTCCATCAAATCCTTGATGCGCGCTAGCAGTTCCGTGTATTCAGCTTCGACCTTGTCAATTTCCAGGCCGGTCAACTGGTAGAGGCGCAATTCCAGAATCGCGTCCACCTGCCGCTCGGTCAGAGAATAACGGCCATTGTCCAGGCGCGACTCGCTGCGGATCAAAATATTCCATTGCTCGACCTGTTTCCGCGTCCACTCGAAGGCGAGCAGCTTGATGCGGGCCTCGTCGCGGTTTTTGCTGCCGCGGATGATGCGGATGAACTCGTCGAGGTTGGCCAGCGCGCAGAGGTAGCCTTCCAGGATTTCCGCGCGTTCCTCGGCTTTTTTTAACTGGAACCGCGTCCGGCGCAGCACCACCTCGCGGCGGTGCTCGATGTAGCAATTGATGATTTCCTTCAGGCCGAGCGTCTTGGGCCGGCCGTGGTCAATGGCCAGCATGTTGACGGCAAAGCTCGATTCCAGCGAGGTCTGTTTGTAAAGGTTGTTAATGACAACCTTGGCGATGGCGTCGCGCTTAAGCTCGATCACCACGCGCGTGTTTTCGTCCGACTCGTCGCGGATGGCCGTGATGTCGGTGAAGCCCGGCGTTTTCTCGTTCACCAGCTCTGCCACGCGCTCGACAAGCACCGCACGGTTGACGTTGTAAGGAATTTCTGTGATGACGATTTGTTCCCTGCCGCCCTTGTGTTCCTCGATGCCAACCTTGCCGCGAACCTTGATGCTGCCGCGACCGGTTGTGAAATATTCCTTGATGACTTCCAGCCCGCACACCATGCAGCCGGTCGGGAAATCCGGGCCTTTGATGAATTTCATCAAATCCTTGACCGTGATGTCCGGATTGTCAATCTGCGCGCAAACGCCGTCAACAACTTCGCCCAAGTTGTGCGGCGCGATGTTCGTGGCCATGCCGACGGCGATGCCCGTTCCGCCGTTGACGAGCAAATTCGGAAACGCGGCGGGGAAAACCGTCGGCTCGGTGCGGGTTTCGTCATAATTCGGGATGAAATCCACCGTGTCCTGGTCCATGTCCTCCATCAGCGCGGCGCCGAGGTGCGTCATGCGCGCCTCGGTGTAACGCATGGCGGCGGGCGGGTCGCCTTCGACGGAGCCGAAATTGCCCTGGCCGTCCACCAGCCGTTCGCGCATCGCCCACGGCTGCGCCATGTGGACGAGCGTCGGGTAAATCACCGCTTCGCCGTGCGGATGGTAGTTGCCGCTGGTGTCGCCGCAGATTTTGGCGCATTTGCGGTGCTGGCGGTTGGGAAACAGCGAGAGATCGTGCATCGCCAGCAGGATGCGGCGTTGCGAGGGCTTGAGGCCGTCGCGCGCATCCGGCAGGGCGCGCGAGATGATCACGGACATGGAGTAGTCCAGAAATGAGTTCTTGATCTCCTCGGCGACGTTGACCTTGGCGATTTTTTCGCCCGAGGCGAACAACGGCGTGTTGGTCACCGGCAAATCATTTGGTGTTGGGGATTCAGCCATAAAAATTTTCCGCAGACGAAATTAAATGTCCAGGTTTCGCACGTTGAGCGCATTGTCTTCGATGAACTGGCGGCGCGGCTCAACTTCCTCGCCCATCAGCTTCGTGAACATTTCTTCGGCCTCGACGGCGTCGGTGAGGTCCACGCGCAGCAGCTTGCGCCGGGCCGGATTCATCGTCGTGTCAAACAGCTCGTGCGCGTTCATTTCGCCGAGACCCTTGAAGCGTTTGATGGACAGGCCGCGGCGGCCGACTTCCTTCACTCCCGCCAGAATCTCCGGGATGGAAAACAGCGGCGTCACCGTCGCGCGATCGCCCTCGCCTTCGATCAATTCAAACAGCGGCTTGTCCTGTCCGGCGTAGTGTTCGATGCTGAAGCCCTTCTTGTCGAGTTTGGCCAGCAGCTCGGCGACAGCCTTGCTTTCGTGCAGCTCGATGTGCCGTGCGCGCCGGGTTGAGCCGTTTTTCTTCTCGATGGTGGTTGTGTCGTCCTCTTCCCCGTTTCCAAACAATTTCAAGTCGGCGTTCTGCGCGCCGAATTCCTCGAGTTCGTCCTCGGTGTGGAAGTAGAGAACCGTCTCGTCGTTGCCGCTGCGGACCTTGATCAGATGCTTTGGCAGGTCGCCGGTCTTTTTCTGGCGGTGTTCGACGTATTCCGCGAAGTTGCCGCCATGGCGTTTCAGGGCCTCGGCGTATTTATGGAGCGTTTCGAGCAGTTCCAGGATTTCCTCGAGCTGCTTTTGTGACAATTCCTTGTTGTCGGACAGGTTCTTCAGCCGCACCTCCTCGGTGCCGAGTTCGAGCAGGATTTTGTTCAACCGCGCATCGTCATCAATGTATTCCACGCGTTTTTTGCGCGTGATCTGGTAGAGCGGCGGCTGCGCGATGTAGATGAATCCGCTTTTGACCAGCGCGGGCATCTGCCGGTAGAAAAACGTCAGCAACAGCGTGCGAATGTGCGAACCATCCACGTCCGCATCGGTCATGATGATGATTTTGTGGTAGCGGAGCTTTTCGATGGTGAACGCGCCTTCGCCCTCGCCGTCGCCGATGCCCGTGCCGACGGCGGTGATCATCGTGCGGATTTCGTTGTTCTGAAGCACCTTGTCCAGGCGCGCCTTCTCGACGTTGATCAATTTGCCGCGAATGGGCAGGATGGCCTGGAATTTCCGGTCGCGCCCCTGTTTGGCCGAGCCGCCGGCGGAATCACCCTCGACGATGAACAACTCGGTGTTCGCCGGGTCGCGGTCGGAGCAATCGGCCAGCTTGCCGGGCAGGCCGCCGCCGGTGAGCGCGCCCTTGCGGACCGTTTCGCGCGCCTTGCGGGCCGCCTCGCGCGCTCGCGCCGCGAGCAAACCTTTTTCAATGATTTTCTTGGCGACGCCGGGGTTCGCGTCGAAATGCGTCATCAACCCATCATAGACAACGGACGCAACGATGCCGTCAATTTCCGTGTTGACCAGCTTCACCTTCGTCTGCGACTCGAAGCGCGGATTCGGCAGCTTCACGCTCAGCACGCAGACCAGACCTTCGCGGACATCGTCGCCGGAAATTGTCGGGTCCTTTTCCTTCAGCAGATTGTTCTGCTTGGCGTATTGATTGACGGCGCGGGTGAGCGCGGAGCGAAAACCGGTCAGGTGCGTGCCGCCGTCGGTGTTCGGAATGGAGTTGGCAAAGCAGAGAATCTGGTCGCTGTAGCTGTCGGTGTATTGCATCACGCAATCCACAAACACGTCCTCATCCTTGCCGTCAATTTTGCTGGGCCGTTTTCCTGAAATTGCAATGGGCTTGGGATGCAGCGGCTGTTTGCTCTTGCCAAGCTGATGAACAAACTGTTCGATGCCGTCGCGGTAAAAAAACGTCTCCAGCTTCTCGACGCGCTCATCCTTGAGCACGATTTCGATGCCCGGATTCAGAAACGCAAGTTCGCGCAGCCGGTTCGCCAGGATGTCAAATTTGAACTCCGTCGTGATGGTGAAAATCGTCGGGTCGGGCTTGAACGTGATCAGCGTGCCCGTTTTTTTGGATTTGCCGACGACTTCGAGTTTCTGCGTCGTCTTGCCGCGCTCGAATTCCATCGAATAGACTTTTTCGTCGCGCGAGACCTCCACCCTGAACCAGTCGGAAAGCGCGTTGACGCATTTCGCGCCGACACCGTGCAGGCCGCCGGAGTATTTGTAGGCGCCCTGGCCGAATTTTCCACCCGCGTGCAAATTGGTCAGCACCAGCTCGACGGCGGGCATCTTGAACTTCGGATGCATGTCCACCGGGATGCCGCGGCCATCGTCGCGGATGGACACCGAGCCGTCCACGTTGATCGTCACCTCGATCTTCTTGCAATAGCCGGCCAGATGCTCGTCAATCGAGTTGTCCAGCACCTCGAAGACAGAATGATGCAACCCGCGTTCATCCGGGTCGCCGATATACATGCCGGGCCGTTTGCGGACCGCTTCCAAGCCTTCGAGCTTGTCAATTTTGGAAGCATCGTATTTCTCGACCGCGCTTGTTCCCGGCTGGTTTTCCACCCCGGCCAAATCAGATTCATTGGACATAAATATTTACAGAAAGCTCACCCGCGAGCACGAAATTTCAGGCAGGAAAATTGTATAAAAACCGCCATTTTCGCACAATGTTTATTTGAAGAATATTTGCCTCAAAAACACCATTAGTTGTGGCTCGATTTAACTTGTGCCCAAACCCGTTGTGTGCCTTGTTTTTGGGTTTCAACGCCGATTTTGACAAAAATACGTCTTTGCTTTGGAGCTGCGGAACCGTAATTTCCACAAATGGCTTTGACTGAAAAACTGACTGACTATTCCGATCAATTTGTCCGCCGCCATGTCGGCCCAAACGAAAATGACGCGGCCGAAATGCTCGCGCAAATCGGCTTTAAAAACCTCGATGAGATGATTGACGCGGCGGTTCCGAAAAAAATCCGCCTTGGCAAAAAAATGAACCTGCCCGCCGCGCGCGGCGAAGCCGAAGCGCTCGCCGGGCTAAAAAAAATCGCCGGCGGAAACAAAATTTACCGCTCCTTCATTGGCCAAGGCTATTACGACACGATCACGCCGGCGGTCATCCTGCGCAACGTCCTCGAAAATCCCGGCTGGTATACGCAATACACGCCCTATCAGGCGGAAATTTCGCAGGGCCGCCTCGAAGCGCTCCTGAATTTTCAGACCATTGTCACTGACCTTGCCGCGCTTGACATCGCCAACGCCTCGCTGCTGGACGAGGCCACCGCCTGTGCCGAGGCGATGACCATGTGCCACAGGCTCAAGGATGGGCGGAACATCTTTTTCGTTTCCGAAGCCTGCCACCCGCAGAACATCGAAGTTGTCCGGACCCGCGCAAAGGCGCTTGGCATCGAAGTGGTCGTCGGCAGCCACGAAAAATATTTGTTCAGCGAAAAAGTCTTTGGTGCGCTGGTGCAATATCCCGACACTTCTGGCGCGATTCACGATTACTCCGGCTTTGCGGCAAAAGCCCATGCCGCCGGTGCGATGCTTGCCGTCGCCACGGATTTGCTGGCGCTCACTCTTATCAAGCCGCCGGGCGAATTCGGCGCGGACATTGCCGTCGGCAGTGCGCAACGCTTCGGCGTGCCGCTGGGCTATGGCGGGCCGAGCGCGGCATTTTTCGCCACGCGCGATGAATTCAAGCGCCAGATGCCCGGCCGTCTCGTCGGCGTTTCCAAGGATTCGCGCGGTCAACCGGCGCTGCGTCTGGCGCTGGGCACGCGCGAGCAGCACATCCGCCGCGAAAAGGCCACCAGCAACATCTGCACCGCGCAGGCGCTGCTGGCGAACATGGCGTCGCTCTACGCCTGCTACCACGGGCCGGCCGGTTTGAAGCAGATTGCGCAACGGGTCCACGGTTTGACGCAACTTCTCGCCACTGGTTTAACCAAGCTGGGCCACAAAGTTACCACGCAAAACTATTTTGACACCATCCGGGTCGAACTGGCGCACGCGTCCGCCGCCGACATTTTGGAAATTGCCGGGGCGCACCGGATGAATTTCCGGCCGATTGGCGAAAACACCATCGGCATTTCGCTCGATGAAACGACGAGCGCGAAAGACGTGGTTGAAATCTGGCAAATTTTCAATGGCGACAAACCTGCGAATTTCACCATTGCCGAACTTGCCGCCAATCGGCAATCGGCAATCGGCAATCGGCAATCCAAATTTCTCCAGCATCCCGTTTTCAACCGCCACCACAGCGAGACCGAGATGCTCCGCTACATCAAGCGGCTCGAAGCGCGCGACCTGTCGCTCACGGCCTCGATGATTCCGCTCGGCTCCTGCACGATGAAGCTGAACGCGGCGGCGGAAATGCTGCCCATTTCGTGGCCGGAGTTTGCGAAGATTCATCCGTTTGTGCCGCTGGCGCAGGCGCGCGGCTACCAGATTCTTTTCCAGAATCTCGAGGACTGGCTGGCGGAAATCACCGGCTTCGCCGGCATTTCGTTGCAGCCCAACGCCGGGTCGCAGGGCGAATACGCGGGCCAGCTCGTCATCCGCGCCTGGCACGAGTCGCGCGGCGAGGCGCACCGCAACGTCTGCCTCATCCCGACTTCCGCGCATGGCACGAATCCCGCCAGCGCGGCGCTGGCCGGCATGAAGATCGTGGCCGTCGCGTGCGACACGAATGGCAACATTGACGTGGCCGATCTCCGCGCCAAGGCCGAGGCGCACAAAAATGATTTGGCGTGCCTCATGGTGACGTATCCCAGCACGCACGGCGTTTTCGAGGACGGCATCGGGGACATTTGCGACATCATCCACGCAAACGGCGGACAGGTTTACATGGACGGCGCGAACATGAACGCGCAGGTGGGGCTGACTTCGCCCGGCTTCATCGGCGCGGACGTGTGCCATTTGAACCTCCACAAGACGTTCTGCATTCCGCATGGCGGTGGCGGGCCGGGCGTCGGGCCGATCGGCGTGGCGAAACATCTGGTCAAATTTCTGCCGAGCCATCCGGTGTTCACCGCGCGGATCACCGGGAAGAATTCCAAGCAGCACATCGGGCCGGTCAGCGCCGCGCCGTGGGGCAGCGCGGGAATCCTGCCGATTTCCTGGATGTATATCGCGATGATGGGCGCGGACGGGCTGACCGAGGCGACGAAGTTTGCCATTCTCAACGCGAATTACATCTCCAAGCGGCTGGAAAATTATTTTCCGACGCTCTACCGCAGCAACGGTCTGGTCGCGCACGAGTGCATTCTGGATTTGCGCGCGTTTCACAGCGTCACCGCCGAGGACGTGGCGAAGCGGTTGATGGATTACGGCTTTCACGCGCCGACGCTTTCATTCCCGGTGGCCGGCACGCTGATGGTCGAGCCGACCGAAAGCGAACCGAAATACGAGCTGGACCGCTTCTGTGACGCGATGATTTTCATCCACGCGGAAATGACCGCCGTGGAAACCGGTGCGGTGGACGCGAAAAACAATCTGCTGAAAAACGCGCCGCATACGGCGGATCAGATCGCCGGCGATGATTGGAGTCGTCCCTACAGCCGCCGGCAGGCGGCGTTTCCGGCGAAAAGCCTGCTGGATTACAAATTCTGGCCGCACGTCAGCCGCGTGGACAACGTCTTCGGCGACCGCAACCCGGTCTGCTCCTGCGGCGGCATGGAGAATTATCCGGGTTGAATCCGCGTTTCAGGCAGGAGCAGTTGATAATTGGTTTGGCCGTGTTAGCATGGAGCCGCACTCCATGATGGCACCGGCAAATTTATGATGTTCAAGCCGAATTTCCCTGACAAAGTTGCGGGTTTCGCCGCCCTGTTTTTCCTGCTGCAAACCGCGGCCGTTTTCTCCGCGACCTGGTTTGTGGCCACCAACGGGGTTGATACCAACACCGGCACGAGCAACAGCCCGCTCGCGACCATCATGCGGGCGCAGACGGTGGCGTCTTCGGGCGACACGGTTTATCTGCGCGGCGGGACGTATTATTTGAGTTACGCCAATGTAACCGCGACGAACAATCCGTGGGTCATCGTCAATAACATCACCAAGAGCGGCATCAGCTACATCGCCTATCCGGGCGAGTTGCCGGTGTTTAATTTCAGCAATGTCCTGCCGCCAATTGCCAACTCCAATCGCGTAACGGCGTTTCTGGTGAATGCGAGCAGCTGCGTCTTCAAGGGCTTTGATGTGGTGGGTGTGCAGGTGGATGTTGCGTTGCAGCACACGCAGTCGGAAAATTTTCGTGTCGCGAGCGGGAACTTCAACCGCTTCGAGCAACTGCGGATGCACGATGGCATGGCCAATGGCTGGTATCTGACCGGCGGCTCCAGCAACCTGGTCTTGAACTGCGACGCGTATAACAATCGTGGTCTGGACAGTGGCTCACTCGGCAACACCGACGGCTTTGGCTGCCATCCATCCAGTGGTGGAAAAGGCAATGTGCTTTACGGCTGCCGCTCGTGGTTTAACAGCGACGACGGATATGATTGCATCAATGCTTTCGAGGTGGTGACGTTCGACCATTGCTGGTCTTTTTACAACGGCTTCTTCACCAATTTCGTCAATTCCACCGGCGATGGCAATGGCATCAAGGGCGGTGGCTACGGCGATAGCGGAGGGAAATATCCAACCAACGCCGTCCCGCACCACGTCATCGAGTTTTGCCTGACGGTGAGCAATCGGGCGAACGGCTTTTACGCGAACCACCATCTGAACGGACAGGTCTGGTTGAACAACACCGCATATCGCAATAGCGTGAATTACGACATGCTTTGCAGCACGAACAACGGGAGTCCCGCCGGCGATGTGCCGGGCTACAATCAAGTGATGAAAAACAACCTCGGCTACTCGGCAAGATCGTCTGAAGTTTCCGAGCTTGGGCCAGCCACAACGAATGACATCACCTACAATTATTTCACGCTTCCAGTAATCGTTTCATCAGGCGATTTCGTCACGCTTGACACAAGCCAGCTCACTGCGCCGCGCCAGACCAACGGCAACCTGCCTTACATCAATTTTCTGCGGCTGACCAACACGAGCGATTGCATTGACGTGGGCACGAACCTGGGTTTCGCGTTTTACGGTGCCGCGCCGGATTTGGGCGCGTTCGAGTTCGGCCCGACCAATGCGCCGTCGCCGACGATTGCAAAAGTCGGAACCAATCTGATTTTTACCGCCAGCGGCTGGGCGAACCAGACGAATTACCTCGTCGCTTCGACTGATCTCAAGCTGCCGCAGTCGCAATGGACGGTGATCGCGACAAACTTTTCCGATCTTTCGGGCAACAGCGCTTTCACGAATTCCGTTCAAGCCGGTATGCCGGCGAGATTTTACAGTATCGGTATTTCATGGTGACGATGATTTGAATGCGCGGTTGAGAAACGACAAGAAACGGCTGGCGTAAATGGCGGCAAGGGGGTATTGGCTTGGCTGTATTTTCGCATTATGAAAATCACGGAAGTCCTGATGACGGAACACGCGGTGTTCCATAATTTGTTCGACCACATCGAGGCCACCGTGCCGTGGCTGAAAACGCCCGGCGAGGTGAAATTGCTCGCGGCGCTGATGGAGAAGCTCATGGCGCCGCATTCCAAAACCGAGGATGACCTGTTCATCGAGCCGCTGGAGCATTGCTTCGAGCAGATCGGACAGAACGAAACCTTTCACGCGGAGCACCGGCAGATCGAGGAAACGCTCGCCAAAGTCCAAAAGGCGCGCACGCTCAAGGCCGCCAAGAGCATCCTGCTCAAAGCCATTGCCGCGTCGCGCGAGCATTTTGACAAGGAGGAGCGTGTCGTTTTCCCAATGGCCGAGCGCGTGCTGAAGGCGCAGACGCTCATCAATCTAGGCCGGCAATGGATGATGAGGCGCGACGCGGCGCTGAAGGTTTAGCCGTAAATGTATTCGCTTCATCTTCCGTTTTTTTCGCCGCTGGTTTTTGATTTTCCGCTTCTCTGCCGGGCTGCATTTCGCTAGGGTTTCGACAGCACCAATATTCTCATGCCATGAACAGCCAGAATTCTCATCGTTTTGCGCGGCTCGCTCTGCTTGGATTCATCGCCGCCGGTTTCGCTCTCAAATTGTCCGCCCAGACGGTCGCGGGCATTGTGCCTGACGGCAAGCCGCACAAGTTTGAGGCGCGCGATCGCCAATTCTTTATTGACGGCCAACCCACGATGCTGGTCGCGGGCGAGATGCACTTCGGCCGCGTCCAGCCGGAAGACTGGGAGACGCGTATCCGGCAGGCCAAGGCGATGGGCTTGAACACCATCAGCTTCTACCTTTTCTGGAACCGGGTGGAAACGAAGGAGGGGGAATTTGATTTCACCGGCATGACGGATGTGCGGCGGGTGCTCAAGCTCTGCCAGGAAAATGGAATGTGGGCGGTTCTTCGTCCCGGCCCGTATTGCTGCGCGGAGATCGAGTATGGCGGCATTCCGTCGTGGACGTTGAAATACCCGGACGTGAAGATTCGCACCGCCGATCCCCGGTGGCTCGGTTGGTGCAGTAATTATCTGGCGCAGGTTGACAAACAGGTCGGCGATTTGCAGGTGAGCAAAGGCGGGCCGCTGCTGATGGTCCAGGTCGAAAACGAATACGGCATCACCGGGCCGGCGAACAACGATTACATGGTCGCGCTGACAAAGATTTTCAAGGAGGTCGGCTTCGACGGCCTGCTGTTCACCTGTGATCCAACCACCCGCACTTGGAGCCGTTCCCAGCTGCGCGTGCCCGGCTTGATGTATGGGCGCAACGGGCTGACCAGCGAGCAAAAAATCCAGCAGAGCGCGGAGGCCGTCGGCGATTTTCCATTTTATTCGCCGGAGATTTATACGGCCTGGTTCAGCGGTTGGGGCGAACCGATTGCCACCAAGAATTCCGCCATCCCGGAAATCATCAGCTCCGTGACCTTTTTGCTGGATCACAACGTTTCGTTCTGCCTCTACATGTTTTTTGGCGGATCGAATTTCGGCTTCGACAACGGCTGCGACGAATACCTGCCGGTGCAGACGAGCTACGATTACAACGCCCCGATTGACGAGGCCGGACGGACGACGGAAAAATACCGCGCGTTGCGCGACCTGCTGACCGCGCGCTTGAAAATCAATCCGCCCGCCGCGCCCGCCGACCCGCCGGTCATCGAAATTCCGGCCATCAAACTGGATCAGGCGGAGCCGCTGCTCCAAACTCTGCCGCGCAAGCCGACGCTGGTCTCGGAAAAAACCGTTTCCATGGAAGACCTCAATCAGGATTACGGCTTCGTCCTTTACCGTAAAACTTTTCCGAATGGCTTGAAGGGAAAGCTCGAACTAAAAAAGGCGCAGGATTACACCGTCGTCATGGTCAACGGTAAAACCGTAGGCACCTCCTTCGTTGGCGACGGGCTGGACAGCAATAAAATCGAGCTGCCGGAAACCGCCGGCCCGGCGACGCTGGATTTGCTTGTCTATAATCTTGGCCGCATCAGCGTGGTGGTCAATGCGCAATCGCCGGATCTCGCCCGGAAAGGATTGATTGGCGGCGCGTCGCTCGACGGCCAGGATTTGGGCGGCTGGCAGATTTATTCACTCCCGCTCAACAACGTGGATGATTTCAAGGCGTCAGACGCGGCGCAGACCGGGCCGACCTTTTATCGCGGCACGTTCACGCTGGACAAAGTCGGCGGCACGTTTCTCGACATGAGGAATTGGAGCATGGGCGCCGTGTGGGTCAACGGCCACAACCTCGGCCGGTTCTGGGATCGCGGCGGCTTGCGCTCGCTGTTTTTGCCCCGCCAATGGCTCAAGCCGGGCCGGAACGAAATCATCGTCCTCGAATTGCACGGCGCGCCGAAGGTGGCCGAAGTGAGCGGCGGAACAAAAATCATCGAAGAGCCGCCGGTTCCATTTGCCGTGCGGCTGGATCGGGCCAACTTGACGGCACCGGCTGCGGCTCACTGACGATCCGTCGCCGCCAGCCGGTTGTGATTCACCCATCCAGCGCCGCATTGACGCCAGTTACCAAGGCATCCACCCGCGTTTGCAGCGGAAAATCCGACGGCGCTTCGAGTGTGTAACCCTGCCGCGATTTCCGGGTGATGAGATAAAACGCCTCCGGCCAGTCCGGCCGCTCGTGCGGCAAAATGGTGGGGCGAACGATTCCGCCCTTCGCTGCGCGGCCCTCGATGTTTTCTGACAACTCAATCGGGCAAACCCTTTGGACGACCGAGATCATCATTTCCGCCGGTGACGGCTTGGAATCGGGGTTTTGCTCGTAAAGGTAAAAACCGTGCGATTCCCAGTCCTCGTGCAGGCAGAGATACAAATCAAACTTCGGTTGCCGCTCCAGCCATGCGATGTGCGCGCGGACTTCTGCCGTCTGCGGGTTCCGGTAATCGCGGTTCAAATCAATGCCGCCGGCATTCTCCCGCCGGTTCAGCGCGAAGCCGTCGGGATTCAGACAGGGCAGTAGAAAAATCTCCGCGCTCTCCGGCCAGCGGTCTTCCCGGATCATCTTCAACGCCGCCAGCGGCCCGGCGGGTTCGTCGCCGTGGACGCCGGTGCTGATGTAAATGCGAATTGAGAAGTCCGAGATGCGAACCGGCTTGCGATGCAGCGCGAGCCATTTGAAACCGGCCTGCTCATGGAAAACTTCCGAAGCCCAGCCGCGTGACTGCGCCGCGATTTCGATCTCGTGCAGCGTGGCGCGGATGTCAATCGTCTCGCCGTGGTAGCCGCCGTGATTTTTGCCGAGCTTTTGCACGAGATAAATTTCACGCAAAGACGCGAAGAAAATTAGAAAAAAATATCCCCAGGTTGAATTTGAATAGATTCGTAGGGGCCAAGGTCATCAAAAATTTGAAGGATATATCCAGATTCAAAATAAAACAAAATGGAACGCGGCGGGTCTATTTCAACATTCTTAACCACTTTTCCCAAGATTATATTCCAATAACTAGCGTCTCCCTTTGCGTATTCTGGGGAGGAATCAGAACCATCAACACGATTTCCGAAAGCATCTTTGAGTTCCCAGCTACCCATCGCTGTTATGCTCACTGTGGGTTCAAAAAAATTAAACGAGATTTGATACTTACAAACCGAGATTTGGCTTAAAAGATTTCCTTTGAATTCCGACAAATCCAAGTTTTTAGGAACACCAAGCACGGATAAAATTATGCAGTTGTGATCTCCGTTTTGCAACTCGTCTTTTCGCAGCCGTCGTCATTTTTTCCAGATTGCTGAATCCGTGCGGGTGTCCGGCGCGTTTCATGATTATGAGAGAATCAGCACGAATTCCCTTGAACTTTCAAACGCGAGAATGTCTTTTTCGTGGCGTTGGATTAGGGCGAGCAGTTCGTTGCGGGTGCAGTTGCCCAGTCGTAGCCAGATGAATTTGGGCGGCGGGCCATAAAGCAGAGCGCGCTGATAAAAGTCTTTGTCCTTCGAAATGATGGTGAAGTCATGAAGTCCGGCATAATTCCAGACATCTTCATCGGTTCGTCCTATTAACCCGATTTCACGGACGTGTTCACTGCCGGGAAAAGCCGTCATCACCAGGCGCGGCAGGTTCGGCGAAAGATTTTCGTCGAACAGGAGCTTCATGCGGTGACGAGCAGACGGCGTTCACGCTCGGCGGCAAAAGTCAGGCAGGCTTGAATGGTTTCGGCGGTCAAATCGGGGAAGTCGGCTTGAATTTCTTTCACGGTCATGCCGCCGCCGAGGTAGTCCAGCACGTCCGCCACCGCAATGCGCGTGCCTTTGATGCAAGGCTGGCCGCTGCGGATGCGAGGGTCAATCGTGATGCAATCTTGATAAACCATGTGGGTAAGTTAAGACCGCGCCCCGGATAGTCAAGCGGGCAACACTTCCGTTTCGCACCCTTCTTTCCTACACCCGCAGCCGGTTTCCTTCTGATCGCTGAAGCCGTGTTTGTCCCAGCTCGGATCGAGGCCGAGGTCCTTGAGCATCTGCAAATCCTTTTCGACGGACTGGTTCAGCGTGGTCAGATAATTGCCGACCATCAGCGCGCTCGCGCCGGCCATGAAGATCATGCTCTGGCAGTCGCGCAGGTTCACGGTGCGCCCGCCGGCAATTTTGATTTCCTGCCGCGGCAAAATGAACCGGAAGCATGCGATGGTCTTCAGGATTTCCAGGACGGGCAGGGGAGTGTTGCCGGCAAACGGCGTGCCGGGAACCGGGTTGAGGATGTTGATGGGCACGACGTTGGCGCCGATTTCCTTGAGCGAGAACGCGAGGTCGCAGCGGTCCTCGCGCGTTTCGCCCATGCCGATGATGCCGCCGGAGCAGATGCCGATGCCGGCCTGTTTCAAATGCCGGACGGTCTGGACGCGTTCCTCGTAGGTGTGCGAGGTGCAGACCTGCGGATAAAACCGCCGGGAGGTTTCGAGGTTGTGGTTGTAGCATTCGACGCCGGCCGCCTTCAAGCGGTCCGCCACTTCCTGCTTCTTGATGATGCCCAGCGAGGCGTCCGGGCGCGCCTGGCCGCTCTGTTTCAATTCCATGAACCGCTCGCAAAGCTCGTCCAGCACCGGGCCTTCCTCCAGCCCGCGCCAGGCGGCGACAAGCCCCAGGCCGGTGACGCCGTTGGTTTTTGCCTCTGCGGCGGCGGCGAGGACGGTCTCGGATTCCACGAGGCTGTAACGCGGCGACTCCGTCTGATAAAACGCCGACTGCGCGCAAAACCGGCAGTTTTCCGAACAGGCACCAGCCTTGATGTTCACAATCGAGCAGAGGTGGATTTTGTTGCCCTTGAACTGTTCGCGGATGCGGTTGGCCCACGACAGCAGGTCAAAAATATCCGCAGAACCTTCGAGATGGAAAAGCCACAGCGCCTCGTCGCGGGAAATCTGCCCGCCGCCCAAGACCCGCCGGCCGAGTTCGGAGATCTTGCCGTGATTGTTTGCGTCAACCTGTTTTGCTGTCATGGTTGACATCATACCGCGCGGAAAAAATTCCGCAAGCAGGCATCATTTTGCCGCCGGGGCATTCGTCGCCGCCGGAACGGGCTGCGGGGGGATCGCCGTGTTCAAATAGGCGGCCACCGTGGCGATTTGCATGTCGTTCAGCGGGCCGCCATCGGCGGTGGAAAACGCGGGCATGAGCGAGCCGGCCTTTCCGTGGGCGATCCAGGTGCGCCAGAATTCATCGTTGGTGGAAACTTTGAGGTTATGCAAATCCGGCACCGTGGCGGCGCGGCGTTCCGTCTCGTGGCAGACGGCGCAAACCATGTCGTAAAGCGGCTTGCCGTATTTGCCTTCCGCGTGCCTGACGTGGCAGGTGGCGCAATCGGTTTTGAAAACAGCCTGCCGGTCGGCTTTGGCGATTTCCACGTCGCGCGCCCGTTCGGCGTCGGTCAGGCTGGGAATCACCAGCGGCTGGATGTTGATTCGCATGAACAAATCCTTTGACCCCTTGTCGGTGAAGACGGTGATCATTTTGAACAACATGCCGGTCTGGCCCGCCAGATTTACCGTCACGCCAAAAGTGCCGGTGCCGCCGGGCGGAATGATCCAGGGCAATTGCGGCATCTGTGCCGTGGTGCAGCCGCACGATGCTTTAGTGCCTGTTATCGCCACGCTGACCGGCGTGAAATTGGTCACGGCGGTGATGTTGGTCGTGTTGAGATTGGCGGTCGTGACGACGTTGGTGACCAGCGAGATGCCCGCGCGCGTCGCCACATTCGTAAAACCGAAGGTGAACCGCGCGAGTTCCTGGCCGGTCTCAACGTTCGTTTCCAACGTCAGGCTGTTCCAAGCCAGCACGCCGTCGGGCAGCGGACCGTTTGCGTGCGACATGTCCGGCACATAAACGGCCTGCGAAGTCACGGCGCCGCCGGTGGAGTTGGTGTCCGCCGCGAAAAGTCCGGCGGCGGCAAAAATCACAACGACACTCCCTGAAAATAATGCGCGGCGCAAATTCATAATGGTCGTGGAAACTATACGCCCGCGCCGGTTTTGGCGAGGCGAAATTCCTGTAATGCCGGATTCAATGCGCAGTAGCTGCCAGCTTGTCGGTTTCGTAAGTAAACCCGGCGAATACTTGGACAAATTCGTCCAGTGGAACTTCAAACAAACCGTGCTGCGTCGGGTAGCCGTTGAGCAATCCCTCCGGCCCGGCGGGTTTGAAGTGGTTGCCCCACGGGTTGAACACCGTCACCTGGCGTGTAGCCGGATTGTAGCCGAGCACGCCATAAATGTGTCCGCTGGCGATGCCCTTGGGGCGCGGCCGGGACTTGTCGCCATTGACACAAATTGCCATCAATTTATGCTCGGCGGAAAGATTGGTGAGCAGGTCATGTGCACGCTGCAAGCCTGTCGTTGGATTCTCCTTCACCCAGCGTGGAAACGCCGCGCCGGAAATCTTGTGTCCGGTCAACAGCACAATCACCGGACCGTAATAACCGCCGTGGCCGATGAAATCCGTCGTCACCGCGTTGTCGCCCTCAAAGTCCTCGCCGGTCTTCCGTTCTTTTGCCTCCTCGGCGATTTGCGCGTAGGCTTTTTCCAAAACCGAGAGCCAGACGCCGTGGTTGCGACCTTCAATCGCGCCCATGATCAGTTCCGCGTCGGTCAGCGGCGCCACTTTCACGACTTTGCCGTTGCCAAAGTTCACCTGAAATCCGCCATCCGCCTGCGGCTGAATCATGGAACGCACCATGTCTGGATGTTGGAACACCAGTGTGCCGATGACCGCCAGCAAATAACAATCGCCGATGCCGCCCTGATGAAACGTCAGCAGGTTGGGATCACCCGGCGCAAACAGGGTGTGGTTGATGCTCTCAATGTGCCAGGCCTTGGCGGAAATGTTTTTCTGGATGGCCGGATCATCCGCCAGCGCCATCGCGTCGGCTAGTGTCAGGCCATTGGTTTTTTCCTCCTCGTCGGTTTGGAGCCGTCGGTGGAAATAAACCGCCACGGCCGCATCAGTGTCGCGCACCTGCGGATTTTCAATGGCCGCATTAAGTTCCTTGAGATCAAGCGTGCCGTCGTGGTTCCGGTCCCATTCCGAAAAATCGGCGGTGAACAATTGCCGGAAGCCGGCGCTACGTTGCTCTTGATTCACCTGCGGCCTGGCTTTCTGTTTGGCCGAGCCGATTTGAGGGTTGAAAACCAGCAGCAAACCCAGCGTTGGAATCAGGAAGCGCACGGAATCACAGCCGGTTCAGCGCGCTCAACACCGCGCGCACCGAGGCGAGTTCAATGTTGGTGTCCACGCCCGCGCCCCAGCGGATTTTGCCGTCGGCGGTTTTGACCTGGATGTAGGCAATCGCCGCCGCCGTTTCGCCGCTGCTCAAGGCGTGCTCGCTGTAATTGGAGATTTCAAAACGCGAAACACCCAACACGGAAAAGCCGTTGACGAGCGCGGCGAGCGGGCCGTTGCCTTCGCCCTTGAAGTCCACGGGTTTCCCGTCGCGCAACATCTTCGCGCGGCATTTCACGACGCCATTTTTGCTTTCGGTCTCAAATTTCTTGAGCTGCCACGGCGCGCTGCGTTCGACATATTCCTTCCAGAACATCGCCTTGAGCTCCGCGCCGGAAACTTCGCGGCCGAGCTTGTCCACGGCGTCATTCGCAATCGGGCCAAACTCGCGCTGCATATCCTTCGGCAATTCGATGCCGAATTCGCTTTCGAGCAGGTAGGCCACGCCGCCCTTGCCGGACTGGGAGTTGACGCGGATGACCTCGCGGTATTCGCGGCCGATGTCCGCCGGGTCAATCGTGAGATACGGCACGTCCCAGTGCGAGCCGGGCATTTTCTCGCGCTCGGCCAAACCTTTCTTGATGGCGTCCTGATGCGAGCCGCTGAACGCGGTGAAGACGAGTTCGCCCGCGTAGGGGTGGCGTGGCGGAATCGTCATGCCGGTGCAGCGCTCATAAACGTCAATGATCGAATTGAGGTTTGAGAAATCCAACTTCGGGTCAATGCCGTGCATGTAAAGATTCAAAGCCACGGTGACGACGTCCAGATTCCCCGTGCGCTCGCCGTTGCCGAACAAGGTGCCCTCGACGCGATCCGCGCCGGCGAGCATGCCGAGTTCGGTCGCCGCCACGCCGGTGCAACGGTCGTTGTGCGTGTGCAAGCTGATGACGAGCGAGTCGCGGTTTTTGATGTTCCGGCAAATCCATTCGACCTGATCCGCATAAACATTGGGCGTCGCAACCTCCACCGTGTCCGGCAAATTCAAGATCATTTTGTGCTCCGGCGTCGGCTGCCACACGTCCATGACGGCCTCGGAAATTTCCTTCGCGAATTCCAATTCCGTCGCGCTGAAGCTTTCCGGCGAATACTGGAGCGTCACCTCCGTGCCCTGGAGTCGGTGCAAGCGGTCTTTGATCATCCTCGCGCCATTAACGGCGATGGCCTTGATCTCATCCTTCGACTTGCCGAAGACGACGCGGCGCTGCGCCGGCGAGGTCGAATTATACATGTGGATGATGACCCGTTTCGCGCCGACGAGCGATTCGACGGTGCGCTCGATCAAATCCTCCCGCGCCTGCACGAGCACCTGGAGCCACACGTCGTCCGGCGCGCGTTTCTCCTCAATAAGCCGGCGGTTGAAGGTGAATTCGGTGTTTGAGGCCGACGGAAAACCGACCTCGATTTCCTTGAAGCCGATTTTGACGAGCGTCTGGAACAATTCCAATTTCTGGGAGACGTTCATCGGCACGGCGAGGGCCTGGTTGCCGTCGCGCAAATCCACGCTGCACCAGCGCGGCGCGGCGGTGATCACGCGGTTCGGCCACTGGCGCTCCGGCAAATGAATGGCTGGAAACGCGCGATATTTTTTCGTCGGGTCTTTTTGCATAGTCGTTTGGCTTTCTTATTATTGCCATCCGGCGGCCGGGTTAAAACAAAAAACCCACCGCCGTATCGGCAGTGGGTTGATAAATTCAGATGAACGCTCAATACCCTACTGCCGCGCCGGTCAGCAGCGCGTTCGTAAGCAGCAGGTTCAAGTTGCGATTCACGGTGACAATCTAGCTGTCCGTCTCCGGGCGGTCAAATGATTTTTGTCAGCCGATGAACGCCGCGTGGACGGCTTTCACCGCCTGCTCGCCCTTCGCGAGGTCAATCGTCACGGAGATTTTGATTTCGCTGGTGGAAATCATGCCGATGTTCACGCCCTCGTTTGCGAGCGTCTCAAACAGTTTCCCGGCCACGCCGGTGTGCGATTTCATGCCGACGCCGACGATGGAGAGCTTGCCGATCTTTTCGGTGGTGATGACATTGCGGAACCCCATTTCCTTTTTCAAGCCGTCGATCACCTTCTGCGCCTTGAGCAGGTCCGGCTTGTCCACGGTGAACGAAATGTCCGTCTGCGGCGTGCCGGTGCCGTGGCTGATGTTCTGGACGATCATGTCCACGTTCACGGTCGCGTCGCCGAGCGCCTTGAAAATCTTCGCGGCCACGCCGGGCTTGTCCGGGACGCCGACGAGCGTGATCTTGGCCTGGTTTTTGTCGAGCGCGACGCCGCGCACGACGACGCCTTCCATGTTTTTTGTTTCTTCTTTCACAATCGTTCCTGGGTTTTCGTTGAGGCTGGAGCGGACTTCAAAGACGACTCCAAATTTTTTTGCAAATTCCACCGAGCGGCTCTGCATCACCTTCGCGCCGAGGCTGGCGAGTTCGAGCATCTCGTCGTAGGAAATTTCCTGAAGCTTTTTCGCCGTCGGCACGATGCGCGGATCGGTCGTGTAAACGCCGTCCACGTCCGTGTAAATCTGGCAAAGATCCGCCTTGAGCGCCGCCGCGAGCGCGATGGCCGTCAAATCCGATCCGCCGCGGCCAAGCGTCGTGATCTGGCCTTCCGGCGTCTCGCCCTGAAATCCGGCGACGATGACGACGTTGCCCTGTTTCAAAAGTTCGTGGACTTTTTTCGGCGCGATGTTGTGGATTTTCGCCTTCGTGTGGACCACGTCGGTCGTGATGCCCGCCTGCGCGCCGGTGAGCGACGCGGCCTTGATGCCGAGGCTGTGCAGCGCGATGGCCGTGAGCGCGATGGTCTGCTGCTCGCCCGTCGCCAGCAGCACGTCCATTTCGCGCTCGCTCGGCAGCGGCATGATGTCCTTGGCGAGCCTGATGAGGTTGTCCGTCACGCCGCTCATTGCCGAGACGACGACGACGACCTTGTCGCCCCTGGCGTGATATTTCGCCACGCGCGCCGCGACATTTTTAATGCGGTCGGTGTTGCCCACCGAGGTGCCGCCGTATTTTTGAACAATCAGAGCCATGTTATGAATTGTCGGAACAGACAGGATGCCAGAAACACGCCGACAATCAAGCCGTCGTGTGCCGCTGGATCAAATACTCCCGGAACTTCCCGTAATCCGCGCCCATGCGGTCAAAATCCTCCGGCAACCGGATGGCGGCGGTCAGCGCGGGTGGAACGTCCGGCGCAAAGCCGATGGTTTTCTCAATTTCTTCCGGAAACTTCGCCGGGTTTGCCGTTTCGAGAATCGCGGCGGGCAGGTCGCCGGCCGGTTCCGTCGCCAGCCAGTCTTGAAAGCCGCGCCACGCCACCGCGCCGTGGGCTTCGAGCAGCAACTGGTGTTTGTTCCAGACCTCGCGGATGGTTTCCCGCGTGCGGTCGTCGGAGACGGAGCTGGAAAACAGGTCGCGGCGCATCGCGGCGAGGTCGGGCTGCTGGTGGATTTTGCCGGTCTCGTCCATGCGCCCGCCATAAACCGCCACGAGCCGCGCGAGATTGCTCGGATGCCCGACATTCATCGCGTTTGAAATCGAGTTGCGCGACGGGACGACCTTTTCATAAACGCCGGTCGCGAGAAATTTCGGAAAGGCATCGTTGTCGTTGACCGGGGCGACGATTTTTTTCATCGGCAGGCCCATTTTTCTGGCGACCACGCAGCCCATCATGTCGCCGAAATTGCCGCTCGGCACGGAAAACACCATCGGTTCGCCCGGCTTTGCCAGACGCGAGGCGGCGTAAAAATAATAAACGCTCTGCGGCAGCAGCCGGCCGATGTTGATGGAGTTCGCGGACGACAGCGGAATGTGTTTCAGCGCCGGATCGCTGAACGCGCGCTTCACCATCGCCTGGCAGTCGTCGAACTTGCCGTCAACCGCCACGGTGCGGACGTTGCCGGTGAGCGTGGTCATCAGCTTGCGCTGGCTCAGGCTGATTTCCGCCACCGGAAACAGCACAATGACGCGGATGCCGGGAATGTTGTGGAACGCCTGGGCGACCGCCGAGCCGGTGTCGCCGCTGGTCGCGGTGAGAATGGTGAGCTGCCGGCCGTCTTCGCGCAGGAATTTTCCCATCAGCCGCGCCATCATGCGCGCGGCAAAATCCTTGAACGATGCCGTCGGGCCCCGATCCAGCCGCATCACGCAAACGCGGTCGTGGACTTTTTCCAGCGGAACTTCAAAATTGTAGGCGTCGCGGCAAAGGGCGGCGAGGTCGGCATCGGACAAAATGCCGCCGGTGAATTTCGACAGGACGCGGAAGGCGATTTCGTGATACGGCAGCTCGGCAAACGCGGCGATTTCATCCGGCGCGAGCGTCGGAAACCGGTCGGGCAGATAAAGGCCGCGGTCCGGCGCCAGCCCGGCGAGAATGGCCGCGCGCAGATTGACGGCGGGCGACTGCCTGTTGGTGCTGGAAAAAAGAATCGCGCTCATCACTCGAAGCTTTCAACGCGGATCATCACCGGCCTGGCTTTGACGACGGGCAGCCCGGCAATCTTCGCCAGTGCCTTGCGCATCGCGGCGTTCGGCGCGTCGTGAATCATCAGGATCAGCGGCACGCTCTCGCCTTCGTGGCCTTCGGGCTGGATGACGGACGAGATGCCGATTTTTGCCGCGGCAAAAATGGCGGCGATTTTCGCCAGCGTGCCGGGTTTGTCCGCCACGCTGAAACGGACGTAATACTGCGACGTGACCTCGTCCAGCGGCGTGACGCGGCCGTTTCTGGCGGTCGCGACGAACGCCGGCACGCGAACCTTCACCCCGTTTTTCAAATCAAGCGCGGCGTCGGCCACGTCGCTCAACACGGCGCTGGCGGTGGCGTCCTTGCCCGCGCCGCGCCCGTAAAACAGCGTGTCGCCGACGATGTCGCCGCGCACAAAGCAGGCGTTGAACACGCCGTTGACGCTGGCCAGGACGTGCGCGTTCGGGATGAGCGTCGGATAAACGGAAACCTGCACGCCGGGCCTGCCGCCGGGAATCTGCTTCACGATGCCGAGCAGCTTGATGGTGTAGCCGAGCTTCTCGGCGAACTGCATGTCAATTTTCGAAATCTCGCGGATGCCCTCGGTGTGGATGGCGTGGTGATCCACCCAGAAGCCGTGCGCGAGCGAGGCGAGGATGCCGATTTTGTGCTGCGCGTCGAAGCCGTCAATGTCCAGATCCGGCGGCGTTTCGGCGTAGCCGTGCTTTTGCGCGTCGGCAAGCACGTCGGCGAATTCCGCGCCCTCGGCCTTCATGCGGGACAAAATGTAATTGCAGGTGCCGTTGACGATGCCGTAAATCGCCGGAAACTGGTTGGCGACAAAACCTTCGCGCAGCGACTTGATGATGGGAATGCCGCCGCAGACGCTGGCCTCGAAATAAAGATTTAAGCCATGCTTCGACGCCGCCGCGAACAGCTCCGGCCCGTGCGCGGAGAGCAGCGCCTTGTTTGCCGTGATGACCGTTTTGCCCTTTTCCAGCGCAGCCAGAATCATGGTCCGCGCAATGCCGCAGCCGCCGACGAGTTCGATGACGACCTGGATTTGCGGATCGTTGACGACCTCCTGCCAGTCCGTCGTCATCAGTGAGCGGGAGATGGGATACGGGCGCGGCTCGTCGAACGCCTTCACGGCGATTTTGCGGAAGACGAGCTTCACGCCGAGGCGCGCGGCCATGAGGCCGCCGTTTTTCTGCCAGGCGTGGAACACGCCGCTACCGACGGTGCCGCCGCCAATCATGCCGAGGTTGATCTGCTGCATAAGACGCACAGCTTGCCTCGAAAACGGGCAGGGGACAATTTAATTTTAAGAAGCAGTCAGTTTGTTGCCGGCACTGGCCGCCGGTAAACAAACCACCAGAACCAGAGCGTTCCCAGCGCGCCGCAGAGGGCCGCGCCGATGAAATTCGCCTGCGGGCTGACATGCCACAGCCCCGCGCCGAGAAATGAGCCGGTTGTTACCGTGCAGTCGCGGATGAGATAATACGCGCCGTAAGTCCGCGCCCGCAGTTCCGGCGCCGCCTCGCCGATGATGAGCGCCTTGCGCGCCGGCTCGCCGAATTCCTTCAGCCCGCGCACGACGAAGGCCAGCGCCAGCCACGCGAAATTGTGCGCCCACAGCAGTGTCACCGGAAACAGCGTGAAGAATACGAACGTGATGAGCACGAAGGGCCGGCGTCCGTATTTGTCCGCCAGATGCGCGACGGGAATGTAGCAGAGCATCGCCGTGACCATTTCAAACGCGATGAGATAACTGAATTGCTGCGCCGTCAGGCCGCCGGAATCCATCGCCCACAAAATGATGAACGCATACGGAATCCGTTCGCAGAAGCGGATGAGGATGTCGCTCACGAGCAGTTCCTTCAGCCCGGGTGTAAAGGATTTGACGACGGTGAAAAAAGAAATAGTAGGGACGGCACGCTGCGCCGTCCGGTCGTCGCAGCGCGACGACCCTTCCGGCTCGAACATGAACCATTGAAACACCAGCGTCAGCAGGCTCATGGTGATGCAGAGCGCGAGCGCATAACGCACGCCGTCCGTCCAGCCGAAGCGCGTGAGCAGCCAGCCGCCGAGAAGCGGGCCGAGCATCATCGGCACGCGGCGGATCATGGATTGGACGCCGATGCCCATCGTGTGCCGGCTTTTTTCCAGCGACGTGGCGACGATGGAAAATGTCGCCGGCAGGGACATCGCGCTCCATGCCAGAAACAGGAACGAGCCGAGCAGCAGCGCGAGCCAGTGGTGCCAGACCAGAACCAGAATGTAGCCGGCCACGGAAATGACGCTGAACAGCAGCAGCGATTTTCTTTGTCCCCAGCGGTCGGTGAGCCAGCCGCCGGGATAGGCGTAAATCGCGCCGAGAAAAGTTTGCAGTGCGTCGAAGAGTCCGATGATGAGCACCGTGCCGCCGAGCGTCTCGATGTATTTGGGCGCGAAGCCGAGCCAGAGTTTCTCACCGGTGCCGGCGAGCAGGAGCGCGATGAGCAGCAGCGAGGTGTTGCGCCGCAGTGCTAGGAATTCGGAGATGTGTCGCAACCGGTTCAAGATGGCTCGCCTGTTTTCCGCGCGGCAATGGTGCCATTACCGCGGCGCGGTCTGCTGGAGAATTTCCGCGATCACGTCGGCGACCTTGACGCCGCGGAATTTCTCCTCGCGCCGGACGATGAGCCGGTGCGCCAGGACTTTTTGCGCGAGCGATTTCACCAGTTCGGCGGAGACGGAATTCTTCCCATCAATCGCCGACAACGCTTGTGCGGCGCGAAACAGTCCGAGCGAGCCGCGCGGGCTGGAGCCGAGCAGCAGCGCCGGGTGTTCGCGCGTGGCGCGGACGATTTTCAGGATGCAATCGCAGACTTCCGGCGCGACGCCCACCGTGCGCACGGCTTCCTGGCATTTGGTGATGTCGTCAGGCGTCGTCACGGGCTGGAGCGTGTCAATCGGATGACGCAGTTGAAAACGCGCGACCATTTCCTTTTCGTCCGCGAACGACGGGTAGCCGAGATTCATCCGGATGAGGAAGCGGTCTTTTTGCGCCTCGGGCAGGAGAAACGTGCCTTCCTGCTCGATGGGATTTTGCGTGGCGATGACCATGAACGGCCGCTGCAAGCGGTAGGAGACGTTGCCCGCCGTGACCATCGCCTCGCCCATCGCCTCGAGCAGCGCCGATTGCGTGCGCGGGCTGGCGCGGTTGATTTCGTCCACGAGGACAAACTGCGAAAAGAGCGGGCCGAAACGGAATTCGGAGCGGCCGCTTTGGGGATCGAGCTGCGCTTCGCCCAGGACATCCGATGGCAGGAGATCCGGCGTGCATTGGATCCGCTTGAACGTGCAGCCGGCGCTTTGCGCCAGGGCGCGGGCGAGCATCGTCTTGGCGACACCCGGAACGTCTTCGATCAGCAAATGTCCCTCCGCCAGCCAGACCGCCGTCGCCAGCGTCACCTGTTCGTGCTTGCCGACGATGACTTTTTCGACGTTGGCGATGATCTGCCGGGCGATGGCCGAGACGTCCGCCGGCGAAAGCCGCCTGGGTTCGGCAACCGGCGGCAAAGTCACCTTCGGTTTTTTCTCCGGTTGTGGAATGGGGATGTCCATGCGTTCAACTTTCAAAAATCCGGTTCTTTGCCGGGGCAATTGATTCAGGGGTTCGCCGCGTCGCCGGCACGGTAATGCAGCACCCGCACTTTTTCCAGCGTGACCAGTCCGCCGCCGATCATTTTGTCGAGCGTCGGCAGGAAGGAATTGATCTTGTCCTCGCCATCAACGATTTCGATGACGAGCGGCAGGTCCATCGAGAGCCGCAGGATTTTCGCCGTGTGAAGGCGGCTGGCCTTGCCGAAGCCCATCGGCCCGCGCAGCACGGTGGCGCCGGCCAGGTGCGCCTCGCGCGCCGCCAGCACGATGGCTTCGTAAAGCGGCTTGTGCTGCCACTTGTCGCTTTCGCCGATGAAGATTCGCAGGAGCATCGCGTCGTTGGGGATTTCCATATCAGCTTCCTTTCATTGAGTTGAACAACGAGCCCAGCAGCCAGCCGAGCCACACGGCAATCATGCAGAGGATGACGGACAGGACAACATTGCCGCCGGCATAAAGCCATTCGCGGTCGCGCACGAGGTTCAGTGTTTGCAGGCTGAACGAGGAGAACGTGGTGTAGCCGCCGCAGACGCCGATCATCAGGAATTGCCGGACGCCGGGCGGGGTGAGGTAACGCCCGTCCGGATCGGTGAACGCGGCAAAAAGGCCGATGAGGAAGGAGCCGGTGACATTGATGATGAGCGTCCCCCACGGGAACGTCTCCCCGAAGCGCGCCGAGATCAGGCCGTTGAGGCCGAACCGCGCCACGCTGCCAAGCGCGCCGCCGAGCGCGACCCAAAGATAGGCGATATTCATATTGCTCCTGCGAATGATTTATTCGTAGGAGTCATCAGCACTGAAACGGTCAGGCGGTTTTCCCATGTGGGATGGCAAACTCCATTGCCACGGCAATTCTTCCCCATGCGGCGGGGACGGTCAAGCCCGTTTGCGCACTTCGATCCTCATGCGGCTCAATTTGACGTAGAGCTTGCCGCGCCGGCGCACCGGCCACCAGTCGTAGAGATAAATCTGCATCGGACGCCACATGGCCACCCAGCCGGCGATGGTAAGGCTTTCGCGCGCGATGCTGCGGAACGTTCCCGACTCGTCGCCGCCGATGGCGTGGCCCGCCGTCAGGCAGGCCGCGAGGAAGAGCATCCCGATGATGAGGCTTTGCCGGCCCTCCTTGAGCAGTTGCCGGAACTCCATCCGGTTCAGCCGCGCCCGATAGGCGAAGTAATGATGCACGCCCTGTTCGATGGCCGACTGCGGATTTTGATCGGCGGGGAATTCAGACAAATGGACGACGAGCACGACCGGTTCGTCCAGTGGAAATTCCCTCACCCAGCTCAGGATGAATTCCTCCGCGTCGCCGTCGAGGTCCTTTTCGGGAAACGGCGCGGGGTCCATCGTGTTGAAGAGCTGCCCGATTTCGCGCAGGTTCAACTCGATCCGGTGCGGCGTGTGCTCTGTCTTTGACATGACTTAACAAACCACGGAACGGAACAGAAAGCCAGCATGGTCCGGTCGTGGCAGATGAAATCAATAATGGCGGCATTCAGGGAATGCCGCCATGACGATAAAATAAAAATCACGCCGTCGGTCAATTCCGACGGCCTGATTTCAATCCGGCCCGCGTGGCGGGATTACTTGCCCTTCGCGGCGCGGACCTTTGCCCAGCGCGCCTTGGCGGCGGCGGCGATTTTCGCACGGCCGGCGGCGCTCATGGTGTGCTTCTTTTTGGCCGGTTTGTCCGCGGCATGGATTTTCGCCCAGCGCGCCTTGGCGGCGGCGGCGATCTTCGCGCGTCCGGCGGCGCTCATCGTCCATTTCTTTTTCGGCGGTCTTCCGACCGGGGCCGCCGAACCGCCGGCGAGGGCGTCCAGTTTGGCCGAGAGTTTCTCAATTTGCTGCTTCAACGAAATGATCCGTTTCAGCTTGGCAGTGGATATGTTCAATAGTCCTGTCATAGACCTCAAGACTACCCAAGACTATCTCATTAGTCTAGTCTCTAAATGTATCAACTTACTTTGTGTCCAGGCTGAAACGGTAGGTTCCGGCTGTCACTGTCTCCGGCTTGCGGTGATCGGGAAACTCGATGGTGGCGGTGGTGTTGGGCGGCACGACAACGTTCATCACGATTTTCCCGTTTTGTTTTGTCCAGGCGCTGGATGCCCTGCCGTAGGGAGTTTCCAATTCCGCGCGGGCGGAGTCGAGCGGGCCGCCGATGAGCGGGCGGACAAAGAAATGTTTGTAGCCGGGTAGCGCGGGATCGGGCGCGAGGCCGGCGACGCGCTCATACATCCACTGGCCGATGGCGCCATAGGCGTAGTGATTGAAGGAATTCATGGAGGCGCTGCCGAAGCCCTTGTCGCGGGTGTAGCTGTTCCATCGCTCCCACATCGTCGTCGCGCCCTGGTTGATGGGGTAAAACCATGAGGGGTAGGTTTCCTGGAACAGCAGATTGAACGCGATGTCCGCGTGTCCCGTTTTGTCGAGCACGGTCGCGATCCAGGGTGTGCCCAGGAATCCCGTGCGGAGATGGCCGTCCGCCTCTCCAATGAGCCGCACCAGATTCGTGGCCGCCTGCTGCTGGGCGTCCTGCGGAATCAAATCGAATGCAATCGCCAGCACATAGGCCGTCTGGGTTTCGGGCGCATTCTGCAATTTTCCATTGGCATCAAAGTAGTTGGTGAAAAATGCCTGCCTCACCGCGGTCGCCTCGTCGGCGTAGCGTTTCGCGTCCTCATCGCGTTTCAGCACGCGCGCGGAGTCGGCTAGGATTTGCGCGCTGCGGGCGTAGAAGGCCGCGCCAAGCAGTGCAAAGGGGGTGTCGCCCTTCTGATTTTTGGCATAAGGCTGCAGCCAGTCGCCATAGCCCTTGATGTTGGGAGTCAATCCTCCCACCGCTTGCGAGCGATACCAGCCGACAAGCTTTTCCATCATGTCGAAATTGTCCGACAGCACCTTCGTATCGCCGGTGTGGACATACACCTCCCAGGGAATGATGGTGGCGGCATCCATCCAGCCGGGGCTGTCGCCGGCGTGCAGCACATCGGGGATGACATGCGGAATCCGGCCGTCGGCCAACTGGTCGTCGCGCATGGATTCCAGCCAGCTTTTGAAAAAGGCCTGACAGTCGTAGTTCAACATCGCAGTCGGACAAAAGACCTCGGCGTCTCCCGTCCAGCCGAGGCGTTCGTCGCGCTGCGGGCAGTCGGTCGGGATGTCCACAAAGTTGCCGCGCTGTCCCCAGACGATGTTGCTTTGGAGCTGGTTGAGCTTCGTGTTCGAAGACTCGAATTCTCCGATCTGGCGCAAATCGGAATGGAGCACCACGCCCGTCACCCAATCCTTTTGCGGCCGGGTGCCTGCCGGCAGGCCGGAAAGCTCGACATACCGGAAGCCGTGAAAGGTAAAATGCGGCTCCCACCTGATGGTGCCCGTTTTTGCCGCCGTGTAGGTGTCGGTGGATTTGGCGGTCCGGTAATTTTCCGTGTAGAGCGTGCCGTTGGTCATGAGCATTTCGGCAAAACGGATTGTGACCGTCCGGTCCTTTACGACGGGCGCCTTGATTCGTGCCCAGCCGACCATGTTCTGGCCGAGATCGAAAACGAAACGTCCCGGCTCCGGCTCGGAAATGTTTTTCACCCGCAGCGTTTGCGCTTCACGCACCGGCGGAAACGGTTTTGGCTCCAGCCTCTCCGGTCCGAGGCCGGCCTCCGCCACGACCGGCTTCCAGTCGGCGCTCGTTTTGCGCGCGTCATAATTCTCGCCGTCGTAGATGCTCGAAGAAACGACCGGACCATCGAAAGTTCCATCCCACTGGCCGTCGGAAACCACGGTGTCGCTTGAGCCGTCCATGTAGGTGATTTCCAATTGCAGCAGCAATTCGGGATGCTCACCATAAAGCTCCTTCTTGTTTTTGGTCCAAGTCAACCGTCCCGCATACCAACCCGCGCCGACCATGGCTTGGAGCGTGTTGCTTCCGGAACGCAACTGGCCGGTCACGTCGTAAGTCAGGGTGTCCAGCCGCTTGTTGTAGGAGGTGAAACCGTTGGCAAAATGATCGTTGCCGACGCGGGTTCCGTTAAGGGACATCTCAAACAGTCCGCGCGCGGTCACATACACCCGCGCCCGCGCCACCTTCTTCGCCACGGGGAAGCTGCGGCGCAGGTCTGCCACCGGCTCTCCGTTGGTGGACATTTCCTGGCTGGGCCGGATCCATAGTGCCTTCCAATCCGTTGCCGAAAGCAATCCGAGTTCAAAATGCGCAGGCGCGCTCCAGCCGGAGTCCTTTCCACGTTCATCGCGGAAATTGACGCGCCACTCCACCTGCTGGCGGGAGGTCAGCGGCTCACCCGCGTAGGGCACCAAGGTGGATTGGTCCGACGTGATCCAGCCGCTGTCCCACGGCTTTTCATCCACTTTTGCCACGATGCGGTAGGCGGTCTGCTTTTTGACGCCGTCTGGCAGCTTCCACGAAAAGACCGGTGTGGCATCGTGAAATCCAAGCGGGTTCACGAGGCCGTCGCCGACTGTCAACGAGTTCGCAGGTTCTCCGAAGGTGTGAACGGCCGTTAGAATCACGGCTGTGCCGATGATGAGGTTTTTCATTTTCAAAAATGCGGTTAACCGTCGTGGTGATGATCAGTTTTTTTAGTGTGCGCCGGAAATCCGGCAGCGTCAATTTCCGTGTTCAGGCGCGAATCTTTTTTGGAGCGACACTTGCTCTTCATCAACGGGCGCGGCGGGCGAGCCTTCCCAGCGCGTCGCGGCGGGCAGGCGTTCGCCCTTGGCTACCAGTGTGAGCGGGCCGAGTTTCACGCCATCGCCAACGTGTGTGTCGTAGAGAATTGTGCCGCGCGCACCGATGGTGGTGCGCGCGCCGATTTCCACCCTGCCGATCTTCATCACGCGGTCCTCGAACAAATGTGTCTGCGGCCCGCACCATGCGTTCAATTCCGCTCCGTCGCCGATGCGCACGCAATCGAATTCCGTCAGGTCGGTGGTGTTCAGATAAACGCCCCTGCCGATTTTTGCGCCGAGCAGCCGCAGCGCCCACGGCAGCATCGGCGTGCCGCGCAAGAAATCCAGCAGGTTCGGCACCGCCAGCGATTCATACAAATTGGTGACGGCCTCGCTGATCCAGACAAACGGCGTCCACATCGCCCGCGCGCAGGGGCGGTAGCGGCCCATGAGAATCCATTTGAGCGCGACCACCAGCAGAAACGAGGCAAGGCCATATAAACAGCCGGCGACGGCCAGCGCATTCGCCACTTTCATGCCCCAGCCATTGTCCTCGGCCAAAGGCATCACCAAGACCACAATCAAATATCCGGTGGCGATGACCAGTGCCAGCGGCAGGACGATGCGCAGACCTTCTATGAAACCGCGCGCCAGCCGCCGCCGCCACGACGGGCGGAAGGTGAGCGATTCGGGAAAGCCGGTCAGACGTTCGCGGTCGGGCAGCAGCACGGCCGGCGAACCGATCCACGTCTGGCCGGATTGGAGCTGCGCGTTTTCCGGCGTCCGCGTTTGCACCCCGATGAGCACGTCGTCCGGCACGGTCGCGCCGTTCGGAACGTAGGCGCCGTTGCCGATGAAGGAGCGGCTGCCGATTTTTGTCGGCTTCAAAATCATCCAGCCGCCGCGCTGTTCCTCGTCGCCGAGCATCGCGCCGTCGGCGATGAAGCTGTCGCCGCCCAAGGCAAGCAGTTCCGGGATCATGCCCTCGGCGGTGGAGATTTCGGCGTTGCCGCCCACCTTGACACCCAGAAGACGCAGCCACATGGGCGCGTAGACCGACGCGTAAATTCCATGAAGCCCCCGCAGGCTCTGGTCCAGAATCAGACCCGTGAATTTCCTGCGCCAGAAGGCGAAGCTGTGAACCGACGAAATGCCGGCAACCTGGCGCGGCAATAACCGCTGTAGCGCCGCCGTCACCAAAATGGTGACGAGCAAAAACAAGGCGCTGGCCGGAATGGCCAGCAGGAAAAACAGCCCGAAGGCGAAAATCGGATGCAAATCCGAATCAAAAATATCCCAGGTGTTGGCGTCCACCCAGTCAATCAGCATGAACGCCGGAAAGGTCGGCAGGAAAAAAAGAACCGACACGCCGATGGCCGTCACGCCAAAGACAAGCGCCTGTGCCCACCGCCAGCCGAACCAGAGTTGCGGCCGCGGCGGAAGTTTTTCCTGCGGATGATTCACCGGCTGCGCGGGTGCGCCTTCCCACATTTCGCCGGCGGGAATTTGCCGGCCCGCCGCCAGCGCGGATTGTCCGCCCAGCCGCGCCCGTTCGCCGAGCCGGGTGTCGTTTTCCAAAACGGCATACGAATCCACGACGGAATCGCGTTGCAGGTGGACGGGGCCGATGACCAGCACGCCGCCCTCGACGCGGGCGTTTTCGAGGTTCACAAAAGTGCCGAGGCTGACGCCGTCCTCGATGGTCAGCAGTTCCGGCGCGCCCAGCGTGACGGTTTCAATCATCACATTCCGCCCGACGCGCGCACCGAGCGCGCGCAGGTAAATCGGCATCCACGGCGTGCCGGACAGCAGAAAGACATCCGGCAATTCGCAGAATTTATTGGCCAGCCACCAGCGAAAATAAGTGACGCCCCACAACGGATACCGCCCGGCCTTCAACCGGCCCGCCGCCAGCCATTTTCCGGCGATGGCCACGGGGAAGGTTCCGGCCAGGATCAGCACAAAGGTTCCCAGCGAATAGAGCACCGCCAGCGGAATGCTGTCGCCGGGATCGCCGGTGTAATACTGATAGACAAAAAATGGCGTCAGCCAGCCGGCGATGTGCAGCAACACCAGCAGGGGAATGACGACGGCCTGCGCCAGTCCGCAAAAAAATCGGCGGCGCAATGGCGCGGCGGCGCGCGCGGCGGCGGATTGTTTTTTCCGGCGGCGTTCCCGTTCCATCGCGGCGGCGATTCCGGCCAGTTGGCGGTTGCGATAGACAGCCTGCACGCTCAATGAAGCGTAGCGTTCATCGGTGCGCAAAATGGAAACCAGCCGTGCCGCCAGCAGCGAGTGCCCGCCGAGGTCGTAGAAAAAATCCGATTCCGGCCGCCATGCGCGGCCGGGAAAAAGTTTGCCGAGCGCGGCGTAAAGCGCCTGCTCCTCTTCGTTGCGCGGTTCGGCGGATTGTCCGGCAATTTGCGTCACCGGCTTGAGCGGAAGAACGCGCAGGGCATTTTGATCAATCTTGCCGGAGGTCAGGCGGGGCAGTTCGGTCACCGGTTCAAAATGCGCCGGCACCATGTAATGTGGGAGTCGCGCGGCCAAAGCCTGCCGCAACCTGGCCGGCTCCACTTTTTGATTTGCCGCCGGAACGACGAAACCGACGAGTTCGTCAACTCCAGCAAGTTGTCGCAACACAACCGCCGCCGCGATCACGCCGGGTTGGGCCGACAGCGCGGCGGTGATTTCGTCCAGCTCGACGCGAAAGCCGCGGATCTTTACCTGGCTGTCCGCGCGGCCTAGGCAATGCACCCGCCCGCCGGGTTCGATGCGCGCCAGATCGCCGGTGAGATACATTTTTTCCTCGCCGGAATTTTCCGCGAGCGGATTGGGAACGAATTTTTCCGCCGTCAAGTCCGGCCGGCCGAGATAACCGGCCGCCAGCCCCGGCCCGAAAATGCACAGCTCGCCGGTTTTGCCCGCCGGCAGCAGATGCCGTTGCTCGTCCACAATCAACAGCCCGTAATTCGGCAACGGCTTTCCGATGTTCACGGTTTCGCCCGGCTGCAATTCCGCCGCCGTCGCCGTCACCGTGGTTTCGGTCGGGCCGTAGGTGTTGAAAAGTTTTCGTCCCGGCCGCGCCAGCCGTTGCGCCAGCGAATCGGGACAGGCTTCACCGCCGAGATTGATCAGCCGCAATCCTGCAAGCGGGTCGTCCATCAGACTCACCAGCGTCGGAACCGCGTGCAGCACCGTGATGCCTTCGCGCGCCAGGGTTTGCGCGAGCAGGTCCGGATCGCCCACGAGCGTTGGCGGCGCAATCCAAAGCGTTGCGCCGGCGAGATGGGAAATCCAAATTTCCTCGAACGACATGTCGAAGGCCGTCGAGAAGCCCTGGTAAACCCGGTCGGTTTCGCGCACGCCGAGAATTTCATTTTCGCTGCGGATCAGATGGCAGATGCTGCGCTGGCTGATGACGATGCCCTTGGGCTGGCCCGTCGAGCCGGAAGTATAAATCACATAAGCCGGATCGGAAGGTTTTGCGGCGACGGGAAGCGTTTTTGAATTTTTATCTGCCAGCAAATCTTCAAACGCCCATGCCGGCATTTTTAATTCCGCCAGCCGTGGCAGCCAGTCGCGGCAGGTCACGAGGCCGGCGGCGTTGGCGGATTGCAGACAGGTTTTCACCCGTTCCAACGGCGTTTCGGCATCGAACGGCAGCCAGGCCGCGCCGCTTTTGGTGATGCCCGCCTGCGCGATCAGCAAATCCGCACCGCGAGGCATGAATAATCCAACGACCCGGCCCGCCGCCGCGCCGCGCCGGAACAACGCCCCCGCCAGCGCGTCGCCGGCGGCGTTCAGTTCGCCGTAGCTGACAACGCGTTTGCCCCAGATCAGCGCCGGATGTTGCGGACGCCGGCGCGCGGTGGCGGCGAGGATGTCCGCGAGGCATTCATCGCGCAGCAAGTCCGGGCGGCTCGCGCCGCGCAGCACCGCCGGGTTCGATGTTCCTGCGGCGGAAATATCGCTTTCGTGGTTTGCTCTGAGGTTTATCAAGTGGCAAAACTTAACGGTTTGACGTGGCCAACGCAAAATGCCGGTTGGCCGCGTTCCACGGTCTTGCACCATGACTGACGCTGCGGGTGGTTAAAAGGTAACGAAGGAGGTGCACCGCGCCGTCCCTCCGGCGGCCGTTCCGTTCGCGACAAACCGTTCAGGCGTTGCGTCCCTGCGCTGAAGCGGTCCGGCGACCGCAGTTAATGGTCATTTTCACTTTTGGTTAAAACTGCTTCCGGAAGAAAGCCTGTCTTGACTCGGCCCATGCGGTTCCTATCATAGTGGCTCAATCTTTTTTATGCCTAAAATTCAAAACATTCTGGCGCGCGAAATACTCGACTCGCGCGGTAACCCAACCGTGGAAGTGGACGTGACGTTGTGCTGCGGCGCGACAGGTCGTGCAGCGGTGCCCAGCGGCGCCAGCACCGGCGAAAACGAGGCCGTCGAACTTCGCGACGGCGACAAGAAACGTTTCGGCGGCAAGGGCGTGCAGAAGGCCGTCAAAAATGTCACGAACATCATCGCGCCCAAGCTCATCGGGCTGGACCCGTTCGATCAATTGACGGTGGACGCCACGATGCTCAAGCTCGACGGCACGGAGACGAAATCCAAGCTGGGCGCGAACGCGATCCTGGCGGTGTCTCTGGCCAACGCCAAGGCGGCGGCGGCGGCGTTGAACCAGCCGCTGTTCAAATATCTCGGCGGGCCGAACGCGAAAGTGCTGCCGGTGCCGATGGCCAACGTCATCAACGGCGGCGCGCACTCCGATGCGCCGATTGATTTTCAGGAATTCATGATCATGCCGCTCGGCCTGCCGACGTTCAGCGAAGGGCTGCGCGCCATCACCGAGACGTTTCACGCGCTGAAATCCGTTTTGAAGAAGAAGGGTTGCAGCACGGCGGTCGGCGACGAGGGCGGATTCGCGCCCAAGCTCGGCAGCGTCGAGGAAGCGCTGGAAACCATCATCCAGGCCATCAAGGACGCCGGCTACAAACCGGGCAAGGACATTTACCTGACTCTCGACCCGGCGTCGTCGGAGTTTTATTCCGGCAACGGCAAATACACCTTCAAGAAAAGCACCGGCGAAACCATCACCGGCGACGACCTCGTGGCCTTTTATGCGAAGCTCGTGGCGAAATATCCCATCGTCAGCATTGAGGACGGGTGCGCGGAAGACGATTGGGCGACGTGGAAGAAACTCACCGACAAGATCGGCGACAAGGTGCAGCTCGTCGGTGACGATTTGTTCGTGACGAACGTCAAGTTCCTGAAAAAGGGCATCGAGACCGGCACGGCGAACTCGATTCTCGTCAAGGTGAACCAGATCGGCTCACTCACCGAGACGTTCGATGCGGTGCAACTCGCACAGTTCAACGGCTACACCGCCGTCATTTCGCATCGCTCCGGCGAGACGGAAGATTCGACAATTGCGGACATCGCGGTGGCGACGAATTGCGGCCAGATCAAGACCGGTTCGTTGAGCCGCTCGGATCGTCTGGCGAAATACAACCAGCTCCTGCGCATCGAACAGTTGCTCGGCAAGAACGCCGTTTACGCCGGCACGAGTGTGTTGCCAAAGGGACGGTAAAACTCACTGCCACAGTTTCAGAAACCGGAAGTTGGGCAACCAGCTTCCGGTTTTTTTGCGCGGCACAGGCGCCGGCATTCCTGCCATCGTTCCGGGCCGGTTGAACCGCCTGCCGGACGGTGCTAGATTGGCAGCATGAGGACTATTTTCTTCGTCGAGGATGATGCCAACATCGTCGCAGTTTACCGCGAGAGCCTGGTGCGGGAGGGTTTTGAAGTGAAGGTCGCCGAAGACGGTGTCGCCGCCATGAGGTTGCTACAGCAAGGCAAGCCCGACCTCGTCATCCTCGACCTGATGATGCCCAAGTTCAACGGAGCTGACGTTCTCCGGCACATCCGCACCGATCCTGCCCTCAAGCAGACCAAGGTCATCATTTTTTCCAACGCCTACGAAACCAGTATCGTGCTCGAAGCGGAGAAAAGCGGCGCCGACGCCTTTCTCCTGAAGCTCAACTGCACCCCGGAAAAGCTCGTCAATGTTGTCAAAACCCTTCTCCACGACGACACGGTCGGCGGGGACAAATGAAATTCAAGCGCCCTGTTTCATAAGCCACCAGACGGCGAACATGATGGCGATGCTCACCACAGACATCGTCAGCGCCGACGTGAGACACGACACCGCCATCATCGCAAAGCCGCCGAGAAAGGGGACCAGCGACCTTTGCCTCCAGCCGTAAATCATATAGCCGCTGGCGACCCCGCCCCAGACACAGTTTGCCAGCAGGAAATTCTGATTGAGCTGTCCGAGCTGGCTTAACGCATCCATATTTTTCCAGCAATATGTCCCAACTTCGACATGCGGGCAACGCTTGGCTTTTGCAGTTGGCTCTGTTAGGTTCCCCGCGTGAGCCGGTTTTTCCGTCCCAACCTCGACTATCGCGGTCGCATGGCGCGTGGCGTCATTGGCGCTTTGTGTCTCATCGTGGGGATCATTCTTGTGGACTATGTGTTGTGGTTCGGGTTGATTTTTGTGGCGGCGGGATTGTTCGCCCTCTTTGAGGCGATTCGCGGCTGGTGTCTTGCCCGCGCCTGCGGCATCAAGACGAAATTTTAACCGCGTGCGATTCAATGCACAACATCCGCGCTGTTTTGACCCGACGCAAACGGGGCGGTTTTACGCTGATTGAACTGCTGGTTGTCATCGCCATCATCGCCATTTTGGCAGCGTTGCTTTTGCCGGTGCTGAACAAGGCCAGGGAACACGCCAAATGCACCTCGTGCGTGAACAACTTGAGACAGTTCGGTGTGGCGATGTTTGTGTATTCGGGCGACTACACCGACCGGATACCTGAAGCCTCATACAATCCTCAACAACTTCCTGCGGGCGGGGCGTTCAGCACCTACATTCTGTATTGGGGTGTGGGTTCCGCCGGGGTTCTGGCAGATCCCGCCCTGACTCCGCCAACAAATCACGGTCTCCTTTTCACCACCGGAGCCATGCCGGTTGGCAGGGATTTCTATTGTCCGGGTCTGACTCCCGATCTGGGCATCCAATTCGACTACCAAAGTTACACCACGCCCGGCGGTCAGTGGCCGGCGTATTCGCCGCAATATCAGTCCCCCGGCGTCGTTCTCAATCCCGATCCCAAGGTCCGTTCTGGATACGGCTATTTTCCACAGACCGACCAGTTGATCGGCGCCGCCCCGGCTTCGGGAAACATTGTGGCACAAAGAACAGAAGACCTGAGTTCATCCAGACCGATGATGACCGACATCATTTATGAATGGTCGCAACTCACCCATCGCTCCGGCCAGACACCCGTGGCGATCAATGCTGTCTGTGGTGACGGTCATGCAGGCAGTTGCACCAGCCGGGCGATATTCAATCAAGGCCCGGACTATTGGGATGTCGCCAATTCCGGCTATCCCGGCGCGCCGGGCCACGACCAGAACTTCCTGAACATCATGGCGCAGGTTCAGCCCTGATTAATTCATTTCCCTCGCCGCAACTTTCCCTATCCTTTGCGCATGAATTTGTTGCCGTTTGGAAAACTGCCCGCCGCGAAACCACGAACATTTGTCCCGCAGGTCATTGACCTGGGCGACTGGCCGCAGATCGCCCCGCTGTTCGATCAATTGGAATCGCGCGCCGCAGGCTGCAATTCCCCCGGCGCCCTCGAACTCTGGCTCCTCGACTGGGGCGAGCTGAACGCCGCGCTCGATGAGGAATCTTCCCTTCGCTATATCGCGATGACCTGCCACACGGACAGCCCGGAGGCCGAGAAGGCGTATCTGCATTTCGTGGAAAACGTCGAGCCGCAGCTCAAGCCGCGCCAGTTCGCACTGGAAAAAATCTACGTTGCCCATCCGCAGCGGGAAAATCTCCCGCAATCCCGCTTTCAGGTGTTCGACCGCGACGTGAAGAATCACGTCGCGCTGTTCCGTCCTGAAAACATCCCGCTGGAGACGGAGGAGGCGAGGCTCTGCCAGCAATACCAGAAATTGAGCGGCTCGCTCTCGGTCCATTTTCAAGGCGGGGAAAAAACGCTCGTCCAGATGGGCCGCTATCTCGAAGAACCCGGACGCCCGCTCCGGCAGGAGGCGTGGGAACTCGTGGCCAGACGGCGGCTTCAGGAAGCCGACAAGTTCGACGACATCCTGGACGGACAGATCAAGCTGCGCCAGCAGGTCGCCCGGAATGCCGGTTTTGAGAATTATCGTGACTATGCCTTCCGCCGGCTGGGGCGTTTTGATTACTCGCCTGACGATTGCGAGAAATTCCATGCCGCCGTGGAAAAGGAGGTCATGCCCCTCCTGCGCGGCCTGCACCAGCAGCGCGCCGGGCAGTTGAAACTGGACAAGCTTCGACCGTGGGACCTGGCGGTGGACCCCTTGAGCCGCCCTCCGCTGAAACCCTTCCCGGATGTCGCCGAAATGGTTTCGCGCACGCAAAAGATTTTTGACCGGCTGGATGGCGGGCTGGCGGCCGGGTTCAGGCAGATGGACGATTTGAAACTGCTCGACCTGGACAATCGCAAGGGCAAGGCGCCCGGCGGCTACCAATCCACGCTGGCGGAATCCCGGCTGCCGTTCATCTTCATGAATGCCGTCGGTTTGCAACGCGATGTGGAGACAATCCTCCACGAATCCGGCCACGCCTTTCACGCGCTGGCGACGCGCGATGAGGATTTGTATCCGTATCGCAGCGCGCCGATTGAATTCTGCGAGGTTGCCTCCATGAGCATGGAACTGCTCGGCAACGAATTCATCGAGCAGTTTTATTCCGCTGACGAGGCGTGTCGCGCCCGGCGCGTTCACCTTGAGGGCGTTGTCGGCGTGTTTCCCTGGATTGCCACGGTGGACGCCTTTCAACACTGGATTTACACGCACCCTGAACATACGCGCGGGGAGCGGCGCAAGGCGTGGCTGGATTTGATGGATCGCTTCGACGGCGGCGTGGATTGGAGCGGACACGAAGACGCGCGGGCCAATCTCTGGCACCGGCAGCTCCACATCTTCCTCCATCCGTTCTACTACATTGAATATGGCATCGCGCAGATTGGCGCGCTGCAAGTCTGGGCCAACTCAAAGCGCGACAAGGTCAAGGCGCTGGATGATTACAAAAAGTCCCTCGCGCTGGGCGGCTCGCGTCCGCTGCCGGAACTCTTCACCGCCGCTGGTTGCCAGTTCGAATTCAGCGCAAAGACCCTCCGTCCGCTGGCGAAGATGCTGCGGGAGGAGCTGGAGAAACTTTGAATCCGGTTTTCCCACCTGCCAGCGGGCGGGGCTTTTCACACCGCGCACCGATTTGGCTGGCGCGGTGTTTCATTTTCTGACTCAATCGCACAAATTTATGAAACGCTGGGCCATTCTTACTGTGCTGCTTTACGCGCTGGCGCTGGCGCTGCTCACCGCGCCGGTCATCCTGATCGCCTTTGGCAACTGGGGCGTCCACAACGAAAACCAGACGTTCAAGGAGACGATGCAAGTCTTCGCGGCGTGGCAATACTGGCTGTGGCTGGGCTTGCTGATGGCGGGGCAGGTTGTGCTGTTGCTGCTGCCCATCAGCCTTGCCGAAAAAAGACTGCCCGCGCGCCGCAAATTAAAGGTGCCCGTCATCGTCGCCGGGTTTTTCCTGGCAAATCTGTTTGTCGCCGGGGTTTTTTCGGTGATATGCGCGATCTTTCTGGATAACTCGGCTTGGGTGTTTTCGTTCACGGACTGGTTGCTGGGCCACCGGACCGGCGGGCAAACGCCTGAGGTGAACGTCACCGGCTGGGGAATGTTCGCCAGCGCCTTGATTACGATTGCCGTCTTCTGGGTGATTTGGGGATTTATCTTCAACCGCTTCGCCAAGTCTGACGAACCGGATGCGCTGCTCAAGCGCGTCACGCGCTGGCTGTTGCGCGGGAGCATCCTTGAATTGCTCGTGGCCGTGCCCAGTCACATCATCGTCCGCCGTCGTGACGATTGCTGCGCGCCCATCGGCACGTTCTGGGGGATTGTCACGGGCATCTCGGTGATGCTGCTGTGTTTCGGGCCGGGTGTGTTTTTCCTGTTCGCGGAACGATTCGGGCGGTTGCAGACGAAATCGCCGGACGAGAACAAGCCGGTGTGAGCTGAAACGGAATCATCAGCGGGGGATTTCCTTCTTCGCGTCGCGCAGCCCGGCGGCATAGGCCTCGAACACGCGGCGCATCTCGTCGCGGACTTGACGGAAACAATTCAAAATTTCCTCTTCGCTGCCGGTGGCCTTGGCAGGATCAATGAACGGCCAGTGATGCCGGTTCACCTGGCCGGGAAAAATCGGGCACGCCGCGTCCACATTGCCGCAGACAGTGATGACGGTGTGGACGGGCTGCGCCAGGAATTCCGTCAATGGTTTTGAGCGGTGCGCGGAAATATCAATTCCAACTTCCGCCATGACCTTGATGGCGAGTGGGTGGACGAATCCGGACGGCTTGGACCCGGCGCTCTGGACGTTCGCCATGTCACCAAGCGCGGCGTGCAAAAATCCTTCGCCGATGTGGCTGCGGCAGGAGTTGCCGGTGCAAAGAATCAGGATGGTGGGTTTGTTTGGGGTTGTCATAAGGCGACTTGAGATTTCTCGATATATTTGAGTGATCGGAACAGGGGAATGACTAATGACGAAATCCTAATGACTAAATAATGACGAAGCCCGAATGACAAATCGCAGAAGCAGCAGCGACATTCCATTCGGCATTGGTCATTCGTCATTGGGAATTCTCTGGTCATTCGGATTTAGTCATTCGTCATTTTCTGCTGATACCAGCCGCGCGACTGGTTGCAGATTTTGCAGACGGACAGCATCACCGGCACTTCGACGAGCACGCCGACGACGGTCGCCAGCGCCGCGCCGGAACCCGCGCCGAACAGCGTGATGGCCACGGCCACCGCCAGCTCAAAGAAATTGCTCGCGCCGATGAGCGCGCCCGGTGACGCGACGTTGTGCGGCACGCGCAGCTTGCGCATCAGCAGGTAGGCCAGCGTGGAATTGAAATAAACTTGGATGACAATCGGCACCGCCAGCAGCAGCACGGCCAGCCAGCGCGTCGTCAAATTCTCAGCCTGAAACGCGAAGATCAAAACCAGCGTCAGCAGCAGCGCGAAAATCGTCACCGGATGAAACGTCGACAGAAACTTTTTCTCGAACCAGTCCAGGCCGTGGGATTTCAGCAGCACGGTTCTCGTCAGCCAGCCCGCCGCCAGCGGAATGACGATGAAAACGACGACGCTGGTGATGAGCACCTTCGCCGGCACGACCACGTTGGCCACGCCGCACAGGAACATGACGAGGGGTGCGAAGGCGACCAGCATGATGAGGTCGTTCACTGCCACCTGCACCAGCGTGTAAACCGGATCGCCGTCGGTCAGATAACTCCAGACAAAAACCATCGCCGTGCAGGGCGCGGCGGCGAGGATGATAAGGCCGGCGGTGTATTCCTTCGCCAGTTCCGGCGAAATCCACGCGCTGAAAACGTGCTGCATGAACAGCCACGCCAGCAGCGCCATGCTGAACGGTTTCACCAGCCAGTTCACGAACAGCGTGACGGCAAGTCCCTTCGGTTTGCGCGCGATGCCGCCGAGCGCGGTGAAATCCACCTTGAGCATCATCGGATAAATCATCAGCCAGATGAGCACGGCGATGGGCGCGTTGACGTGCGAGCCGGAGACGAATTCCAGCCTGCTCAAATCCGCCGTAAATCCCGGCGCAACTTTGCCAAACGCGACGCCGACGATCATGCAGAGAAAAACCCAGACAGTCAGATAGCGCTCGAAGAACGCGAGACGCTTTGGATTTGCGATTTCGGATTTGCGATGGACGAGTTCCGGCATGGTTTCTGGCAGGGTGGAAATTGCGGCATTTTCCTGTCAATGTGCCGCTGGTTCGTGATAGTTCTTGTAAATATTTTTCAGATTTGTTTTTTTAGGTTTATGAAAATAAATGAGAAAAAGACCGGTTGCTGTTCGACTGGAACCACGACGCCACCCGTGATGCAGGTCGCATACGACAGGAATGTGCATACCGTGGCAAGGCACCATCCTCTGAAGCAGACAATACCGCTGGAGGGTTGCAGCGCCTTTGGCGGAAAGGGACTCGATCTCAATCCAATTGATCTGGTGTCAATGGGCCTGGCCAGTTGTCTCATGATCGTGATGGGCAAGACTGCGGAGGCCGAAAAGCTGGACATTGTAGGAGCGAAGGCCGACGTCAGTTACGATTTGGTCAACTACCGCATCGCCGAGATCAGGGTTGTCATCCACTTGCCGAAGAAACTGCCGACAACCGAACAATCCAAATTGGAGACTGCCAGCAAGAAATGTCCGGTCTTTCTGGCAATCCATCCTGATGTCAAAGTGACGGTGAGTTACATCTGGCCGAAATAAGGCGGGCGACCAACAAGATGCGGAGAGAACGGATTCGTTTTGCTTGTCAGTCGGCATGGTTTTCATAAATCAACAGCATTTTTGCCGGCGGCAGATGACCGCAAGGTCTGTCTGTAAAATTTTCTTCAGCTTCTTCACGTCGGCCTGGGCTTCATCGGTTTTGGCGAGCGATTTGTGAACCCAGTCCAGCGCCTCGCGCACGGCGACCGGCGCGGCCTTGTCCGGCAGCCGGTAATAAACCCAGCGCTCGGCCTTGCGCGACGAAATCAGCCCGGCATGATGCAGGATGGAAAGATGCTTCGAGACGGTGGAGGGCGCGAAGCCGAACAGCTCGGTGATCTGGCAGACGCAGAGTTCGCCGCGCCGGAGTGCGAGGAGAATCCGCACCCGGTTCGGGTCGGACAACGCCTTGGTGATGGCCATGAATTCGCGCATGGTGATTTGTAATTTCGTTAAATGACGAAATGAATATAGCCCACCCTGGCGGCACGTCAAAGCATTTCCGGAAAAACTTTGCTGTCCGCCAAATTCAAGGCGGCGTCATCCGTCCCGGCCCGCCACGGCACCGGGCATCCCCGGCCCGGCGGACAGAAGACCCCCGGCGCCGGGTGACCGGCATTTTCGGGCGTTTCCAAAAGTTTCAACCCGTGAAGCGGCCCGGCCAAAAACATTTTTCAAGAGGCGCTCCCGTGAAGACTGGCATCCGAAAACCCTTTTTGAAATCTTGTCCCGTAAAGACACGGGTCCCAAAATCCTTTTTCAAAGGCGATCCTTTCAGGAACCGGACTAAAAACATTTTTTAGGAGGGCATCCCGTGAAGACCGCCTCCTGAAAATCGTCCGGCAATTCTTGTCCTGACGAGAAACGACGCAAAAAACCATTTTTAGGCCGATTCCTGACGGGATGACGGTCTAAAAATCCTTTTTGGGAGGCGATCTTCACGGGAGAGCCGGTTTTTAAGAACCCAGAAATGGCTGGAATCAAAGGTAAGTTGTTGGAAATGAGCCATTTAGTCCAAACCACGGATAAACACGGATGGACACGGATTCAAACCCACGCCCGGCACCGGCATTTTTAACCGCGAAAAACACGAACCACACGAACGGGATTTAACGCAAAGGCGCCACGACGCAAAGGCCTGACAAAGATTTTACGAATTTAATGGCAGGCCGAGCATCGGCTGGCCGTAGGCCGGATGAGGGCTGGATGACTACGAAACGGAATCAGAGAGCAACTGTGGCGGCTTTCACGGCTTGGTAATTCCTGTCCAGGTCCGGCTGGAGCAGGATCAATGCGGCGATGCGGCGGGCCATGTGCGTGACCTCGCGCGCCTCGTCCGGCGTGAGCGCGCGACCGAGCAAATCAAATTCCCGATACGACAGCCACTTCTTGATGACTTGATAACCGCCGATGGTGTAGTCCCAGACTTTTTCCGGCACATTTTGCCAGCAGGCGGCTTCGTTCAGGAAAACGTCGTGCGTGACAGAACCGAGGATTGTAGTGGGACAGGCATCTTGCCTGTCGGGTTGCGATGAACTGGACAGGCTGGAAGCCTGTCCCACTTCCTCCGCCGTGAACGGGCGCGTTTCCAATTTGCCTTTGCCGGGCATCGTCACGCCGCCTTGTCCCGCGTGGCCCCAGCCGGCGGTGAGGGAAAGATTTAGCTTTTCATTCAGCCGGGTAACGACAGCAATCTTCACCAATTCCGGGCGAATCTTTCCTACTGTCACGCTTTGCACTGGCGTTTCCGTGTCGAGCAAAGCGGCGACTTGCGTGCCCAATTCTGCCGATGCGAGCAAAACGGCTCGGGAATCTGGCAACGGAATGCGCGGCCAATCCTGCCGGATGCCGTCCGCGTTCTCCGCGAGATACGCGGGCGAAAAACCGATGGCGAGCGCGTGCATCCAAATCAAGGCTGCCGTGTCCGCGTCGTCATCGGGATTCTTGATGCCCAGTTTCACGAGATACGCGCGGGCGGCGGGTGAAAGATTAGCGGTAATTTTGCCGACGTGGTAGGCCGGTGCGGCTTCGTGCAAAATGCTGCCAAACTCGCCGTTGCCATCATCTTTCTTCGCTTTGGATTTTGCAACGGCACGCAACATTAGAGGAATGGCAACTGCATTTGGCCGCAATAAATGATAATCTGGCAACGCAGTTGTCATGACCATGGTGATTTGCTCTTGTGGACGTTCCGCAAACATGCGTGTCACAAAAAAACGATTGCCGGCCCAGCATTGAGCGACTAACTCCGGACGCGGACGATTCCACAGAGTTGAAACGCCGGTATAGTAACACCAGCGAACGTCAAACGGATAAAGAGCATACCGTCGGAGCTTCTCTGTATTGAAGCTTTCAGCTTTGAGAGCTTTCTTGCGAGCTTCAGTCGGATTGAATCCACCAGCCTTTTCACTCAGTCCAGTTCGTAAAGCCTTGATGTTGTCCCAATCTAAATTCGGGTCAAAGTAAGCCAGCATCCGTTGTGCAAGGATTTCGCGATCAATGCTGATGAATGCACTATGTCGCATTTCTTGCAAACCGCTAATTGGATCCACGGCGCACAATGCGACGGCCGTTGGCCAAGCAAGGTAAGAAGCGCCTACATCAGAAATTCGAAAAGCAAGCCGGCTGCTTTCCTTTGAATCGGCCTTCTCAAATTGTGCAACCAATGATTTGGCTTCCAGACTTTCGAGAAGTTCCTTGCGCTTATTTACACCCCAAAATTGGCGGAAAAACACCTGCGGTTTTTTCCTGCGCTTCGGCTGTCTGACCATCAAGCATATCGCTGTGCCAACGCGAATACCTTCGCGATTATACTCGGTTGAGAATACGGACGGATCGGGTTTGCCTTCCGGCGTAAGCTTGCCGGTTTCGCGGCTGTCACCGTTCAAACAATCGAACCAAAGCGAATCAAACTCTTGCAGAAACCGCTTTCGCATGACAACAAACGACGGATCGCTCAGGTAGGAATAGTTTGAAATAAAGCAGACAATTCCCTTGCCAGTTTTTTCCGCGATTCGTCGTTCTGCTAATCGAAAGAATCGGATATAAAGATCGTCGAGGTTAAATTTTTTTATGCCCCATTCCTTGATCAGTCCTTCTTTATAAGGCTCAACCAAACCTTGCTCTTCATCCGGGCTAACGCCGGCAAAACCGTTGTAGGGTGGATTGCCGAGGATGACGAGAATCGGTTTTTCCTGTTTTACCTTGCCAGCCCCGGCACGCTCGGCTTCCAGCTCCGGCCAGTTGGCGAGCTTGGGATTCTCCCCGGCAAAATCCCAGCCGGTCAGCGCATTGGTCAGGAAAATCCCGGCGCGTTCGTTCTTGGCATCGTCCAGCGGCACGGCAAGATTTTGCAGCAGCAAGCCCATTTGCAAATGCGCCACGACGAACGGTGCAGGCAAGATTTCAAAACCGAAGACGCGCTTTTGAGCAGCTTCTTTGATGGCTTCGGCATTGAGCGCGTCGCCATCGCCTTTTTCTTCCTTCAACGTCTTTTCAATTTTCCGCAGCACCTCGACGAGATACGCGCCGGTGCCGCAGCAGGGGTCGAGCACAAAGACGCGCGGGTCGGCGAGGCCGTCGGGAATGTCCAGTTCCTCGCGCAGCGCGGCGTCCACGCGGGCGACCTGATACTGCACAATCTCCGGCGGCGTATACCACACGCCCAGTTGCTTGCGGAGTTCGGGATCGAAGGCTTCCAGAAACGGTTCGTAGAAATATTGGACGGCGTGGGTTTCCAGAAATTTCTCAAAGAACGCGGCGCGGTCCACGCGGTTGAGGGCGGCGGCAGTCCAGTCGAGAACCTCCACTAGACCGAGCGGACCAAGTTTGGTCGGCGTGGCGACCTGCTCGAACAGCGCCTTGATCATCGGCACATGGAGCGTCCAAGCGGCCATCTTCCAATCGAATAGTGGCACAGGCATCTTGCCTGTGTGTTTCGGTTCGCAGCCGGCAGAGCCATCGGGTTTGAAACTTACAAGCGAGACGCCTGTGCCACTACTTTGCTGTTTGTGCCACAGCACCCACGCGGAAAACACGCCGTAAAATAAAGTTTGCACGAGCGTGGAGCGGAAAAAGTGTTCGCCTTTCTCCGCCTCGAACTTCATGCCGAGCGCTTCTTCCAACGCGCCCCGGACGGCGGCAAGCGCCGGCAAACCTTTGGCACCTTCCACGCGCACGCGGGCGTCGCGCGCATAGGAGGCAAGAAAGAAGGCCACGTCCTTGGGATTATTCAACTCCGCATTGATGAGCAGCACGCGCTTGAGATATTCGAGGAAGCGTTCGCCAAGTTCGTTGGCGGCTTTGCGCGGCTGCGCGGTGACTTTCCAGAAAGTTTTTTCGTCCGGCGCGAGCTGGAAGGATTCAAGCTGGGCGGGTTTGCCATTGTCACCGCGTTTCAGGAGCAGGAAACTCCGGTAGTTCGTCAGCAGAACCAACCCGTAGTGTTTGACGTATTTTTTCACCTGCTCCGAGTCCGCAAATTCCGCAATGTCTTCAGCCGCAGATTTGACTTCGATAGCACCACGGGACGGTTTTTGGTCAATGAATGATTCCTCCTCGCTCCGGTTTTTCAACTGGTCGGGCGTGAACAATCCGCCATCCGGCAAATCCGCGCCGCTGTTTTTGGGATGGATGATGCAGCGGACTTTGGGCTTGAGCGTGTGGCAGGCGGCGTTGAGAAGCGTGGCCAGCGCGCCATAACCGGAGGTTTCCTTCGTGGCCACGCCACGGTGAGCGCCGAGTTCTTCCAAATAGGTTTCCAGAGGGTGCATGACCAGTGACGCGGAGAGTGTGCGCTGGAAATTTATCCGCGTCAATCCGCGTTCATCCCCCGCCTTCACTTGTTTCGGCGCGGTGGGCAGTGGTTGAAAAACCCCGCAAAATCTGTTGGACGAAATCCGGCGGGAGTGACATTCTCGCGCCACATCTTCAGGGCATGACGGCGAGAAAGTTCAATCCGTTGCCGCGCACCATCCGGGGTCCGGTCAGTCTGGCGCTCGCCGGCATCATCCGCGAGGAACGCGAGCGGCGGGGCTGGACGCTGGGCGAGATGGCGCGGCGGTCCGGCCTCACCCGGCACGGTCTTTTTCTGTTGGAAACGCGGGACCGGATGTTCCTGACGGACACGGTGGAGCGGATTGGCAAGGCGTTGGGCATGACGTTCAGCGATCTGGTGATTCTGGCCGAGCAGCGCGTGGCGGAATGGCCGCCGGAGTGCGGCAGTTGCAACTACTGTTGCATTGAAGCGGGACAATTGAAGGATTTAGATTCCCACCGTGGCTGCCTGCGCGCGGAGCGTTGATTGGTTCTTCTTCGGGCGGCGGCCCGCAAACTCAACGAAAGGAAAATCATGGTTATTCCAAAAATATATGAACCCCTGGTGCAACTGCTGGAAGACGCCGCCGATGGCGCGAACAAATACGGCGCGGCCCTGAATCTGAAACAAAACACGGAAGCGGTCATCCGCGCGGATTTGACCGCGCTGATTGGCACGCCGGCCGGGCCAAACAATGTTCCGCCCGCCGTTCCCGGGTTGAGGGCGCTTTGGAACGATGCGAAGTGGAACAAGGTGGCGATGACGGCCGCGTTGCGATCGGCGGAGAGCAACGGGCGCGCGCTGGCGATGGCGTGCATCGGCGCGCTCAAGCCGGCGTTCGGCAACCGTTGGGGCAGCGCGTGGAACGCCGCCGGGTTCATCGGCGGTTCGCTGGAGGTGCCGGCGCATCCGCAGCCGCTGCTGCTCCAGTTGCGCGCGTTTTACGGCAAGAACCCGGCCCGCGAAGTCAAAAGCGTCAACGGGATTGACTGCACGGCGGCGGCGTGCCAGGCGTCGGCGGATGCCATCGAGGCGGCGGACAAGGCGAGCAACCAGAGCAACACGGACGCGGGCGACGCGCAGGCGGCGTTGCAGGCGGGCATTGACGCCGGGCGCGCGCGGCTCATCGGGCTGCAGGGGGAACTGGGACAGTTGATGGATGACAACGACGTGCGCTGGCTGGCGTTTGGATTTGACCAGCCCGGTCATCCCGGCACGCCGGACGTGCCGCAAAATCTCGCGGTCACGCCGGGCGCGGCGGGGTCGCACATGCTGTTCGTGCATTGCGACGATGCGCGCCGGGCGGACGGCTACCGGTTCACGGTCACGAATGCCGCCGACAATTCGGCCCTGGCCGAGGATCTGACGCAGGATGCCGAGGACACATTGAGCAGCCTGTCGTCAGGAACGAAAGTGAACGTGACCGTAACGGCGCGAAATCAAACCGGCGAAAGCCAGCCGTGCGCGCCCGTGACCGTCGTGGTGCCGTAACTGCCTGCGCAGGACCACCATTTTTAAAACCATCAACCCGCGTGGCGTGAGCCGCGCGGGTTTTTCAATGGCTGCGGAAGTTGCCGGTGCGGAGGATCAGGCGGCGGGCGGCGCGTTCTGATTTTTCGCGCCGGTGTGGCGGATGTCCTGCGCTTCGTGGAGATAGACGACCTCCTCGGCGATGTTCTTGGCGTGGTCGGCGATGCGTTCAAGGCTTTTGGTGGCGACCATCCAGTTCAGGCAACGCCCGATGGTTTCGGGATTGGCGACCATGTGCTGCGCAAGGATCTCGTGGATTTGCTTGTTGAGTGTGTCCACCTCCTTGTCGCGCGGGATGATGGCGCGGGCGGCGGCGGAGTCGCGGTTCACAAACGCGTCGAGCGCGGCCTTGAGCATGTCCAGCGCCATGCCGGCCATGCGGGGCAGGTCGAGGCTGATTTTGACGGGGGCTTCACGGCTCAAATCGCGGGCGCGCTTGGCAACCTTGGTCGCCTCGTCGCCGACGCGCTCAAGGTTTTGGGAAATCTTCATCGCCACCGTGACGAGGCGCAGGTTGGTGGCCAGCGGCGCCTTGGTGAGGATCTGGATGACCATGTCGTCAATCTCGACTTCAAACTGGTCTATGACGCGGTCGTTTTCCTTCACCCGCAGGGCCAGATCGTGATCGCGCTGGACCAGCGCCTGCACGGCCTGGTTGACGGCGGTCTCTGCGTGGCTGGCCATCAGAAGCAGCTTTTGCTTCAAGCCATCCAGTTCCATATCGAAGTGCGTTTCCATAATTTATATTTTCGTCTCGTCTCAATTCCCGGCCGCAATCATGATTGCAACCCTGCCACTGCCGCGGCGCATTGCAACCGGAACCCGGCGCAAAATCAAGGTTGCGATTTCAACCGAACCGGCCCGTGACATAATCCTCGGTCTGCTTTTGCGACGGGCTGGTGAAAATCTTTGTCGTCGGGCCAAACTCGACCAGTTCGCCGAGGTAAAAGAACGCCGTGAAATCGGATGCGCGCGCGGCCTGCTGCATGTTGTGCGTCACAATCACAATCGTGTAATCCTTTTTCAACTCCAGAATCAAGTCCTCGATTTTCGACGTGGCGAGCGGGTCGAGCGCCGAGGCCGGCTCGTCCATGAGCAGGACTTCCGGCTGCACGGCGAGGGCGCGCGCGATGCACAGCCGTTGCTGCTGGCCGCCGGAGAGGCTGACGGCCGGGGCGTGCAGGCGGTCCTTTACCTCGTCCCACAGCGCGGCCATGCGCAGTGACTGCTCGGCGCGCTCGGCGAGCAGCTTCCGGTCGCGCAAGCCGTTCAACCGCAGACCGACGGTCACGTTGTCGTAGATGGACATGGTCGGGAACGGATTCGATTTCTGAAAAACCATGCCGACGCGGCGGCGGACGATGACCGGCTCGATGCCGGTCGCGTAAATATCGTCGCCAAAGAGCCGGATTTCGCCGGTCATGCGCGCCTCGGGCACGAGTTCGTGCATCCGGTTGAGCGCGCGGAGAAAGGTGGATTTGCCGCAGCCGCTCGGCCCGATGATGGCGGTGACGGCCTTGGCGGCGATGTTGAGCGAGACATTTTTGACGGCGGCGTTTTTGCCGAAAAAAACGGACAAGTTGCGCACGGTCAGGGCCGGGGCGTTCGTGGATTTAACCGCCGGCGCGGCGTTCAGCGTTGGATTGGCGGATTCGGGCATGGCGTTCAAGTTTTAAGTTGGAAGCGGTCGCGCGTGAGGAAGCGGACGCCGACATTGATGCACAACACGAACAGGAGCAGCACAAGCGCGCCCGCCCAAGCCTGCCGGTGCCAGTCGTCGTAGGGCGAGATGGCGTAGGCGAAAATTTGCAGCGGCATGGCGGCGATGGGTTCGGTCAGGCTGTGAGTCCAGTTCTGGTTGCCCAGCGCGGTGAACAGCAGCGGCGCGGTTTCGCCGGCGACGCGCGCGAGGGCGAGCAGGACGCCGGTGATGATGCCCTTGAGCGCGGTGCGGATGACGATTTGCACGATGGTTTTCCATTTTGAAATCCCCAGCGCGAGCGCGGCCTCGCGGTAGCCGCCGGGCACGAGCTGCAACACCTCCTCGGTGGTGCGCATCACGAGCGGAATCATCATCAGGCCCAGCACCACGCCGCCGGCCAGCGCCGAAAAACCGTGCATCGGCACCACCATCAGCGCCCAGACGACGATGCCCCAGGTGATGGACGGAACGCCGTTCAAGATGTCCGCCGCAAAACGGATCCACCAGTTCAATTTGGTTCCGCCGTATTCGGAAAGAAAAACGCCGCCGAGCACACCGACGGGCACGCCGATGACTGCGGCTTGCGCGAGCAGAATGAACGTGCCGGCGATGGCGTTGGCCATGCCGCCGCCAACCTCGCCGACGGGTTTCTGCAATTGCGTGAAGAACGCCCAGTTGATCGAGGTGAAGCCTTCCTTGATCAAATGATAAAACACCAGCACCAGCGGCGTGACGACGAGAACCGCGCAGACAAACGTCAGCGCCTGCATGAATGCGTTCTTGAATCTGCGCCAGTTGTGGTTGGGGGCGGTCACTTTTTGATTTGTTTCAGTGCTGCGGTTTGACGCCCGGGCCGGCGAAGGTTTTCAGGAGCAGTTGCGCGAAAATGTTGACGAGCACGGTCACGCCGAGCAGGGTGAGGCCGATTTCGAACAGCGCGGCCGGATACAGGGTGCCGGCGGCCTCGTTGAATTCGTTGGCGATGACGCTGGCCTGCGTGGATGCCGGGGCGAACAGAGACGACGTGATTTGCGGAATGTTGCCGATGACCATCGTGACGGCCATCGTTTCGCCCAACGCGCGGCCCAGTCCCAGGATGACCGCGCCGAAAATCCCCTTTTTCGCGTAGCTCAGGACGGCGATGCGCGTGACCTCCCACCGCGTCGCGCCCAGCGCGTAGGCGGCCTCGCGCTGCAGGCCGGGCACGGAGCGCAGGATTTCGCGCGAGACGGACGTGATGATGGGAATGATCATGATGGCGAGGATGATGCCGGCGGCCAGCATGCAGGGGCCGTAGTTTGACCCCTGAAAAAATGGCAGAAAACCCAGGGAACTTCTTAAGACTGGAACCAGATGATTGTGCAGCCACGGGACCATCACAAAAATCCCCCAGAGGCCGAGGATGACACTCGGCACGGCGGCGAGCAGTTCAATGAAGATGGTGAGGGGCTGGCGCAGCCACAGCGGCGCGAGTTCGGTGAGATAAACGGCGGTGGCAATGCTGATGGGCACGGCGATGACGAGCGCGATGAGCGATGAAACGAGCGTGCCGTAAATGAAGGGCAGGGCGCCGTAAACGTCGTTGACGGGATCCCAGTTGTTGGTGACCAGAAAATGCCAGCCGAACTTTTGCATCGCCGGTCGCGAGCCGTGCCAGAGTTCGCAGCCGATGAGCGCGATGAGCACAAAAACGGTCAGCGCCATGGCCAGCGTCAGCCATTTGAAGGCGCTGTCGCCAAAATGCCGTCCGGCGTTTTTTTGAATGTTTCCGGTCACGTTTTCTTCAATCCTAAAATCAACCGGACGAAGAGCGGGAGGAACCGCGCCCCTCGTCCGGCCCAAGCCCATAAACTACCGGGCGGTGGAACGAAGTCAGTATTTAATTGTGTCAAGCAGGGCCAGTTCGCGCTGCTGGACGTTGTCGGGCAACGGCGCATAATCCAGCGCGGGGGAGAGTTTCTGCCCGTCGGTGACCGCCCATTTCAGGAAGGCGACCAGTTTTTGGCCGTTCTCCGCTTTCTTTTGTTGCTGATAAACGAGCACCCAGCTTGCGCCGGCAATCGGATAAGCCTTGTCACCGGGCGCGTTGACCATCGAGAAGCGAAAATCGTCGGGGATTTTCGCCGTGGCGAGCGCGGCGCTGACGGAATCGGGCGCGGGTGAAATAAAGTTGCCCTTGGAATTTTTCATGTCGGCGTAGGGGATTTTGTTCTGGTCGGCGTAGGCCAGTTCCGCGTAGCCGATGCCGCCGGGAACCTGTTTGACCTGGCCGGCGACGCCTTCACTGCCCTTGGCGGCGAGTGCGCCGATGCCCATCGGCCATTTCACCATCGTGCCTTTGCCGACCGAATCCGCCCATGCGGGATTCACCGCGCTCAAATAGTCGGTGAAGATGAAACTCGTGCCGCTGCCGTCGGAGCGATGCACGGTTACGATGGCCAGATCGGGAAGGCTCACGCCCGGATTGAGCGCGGCGATTTTCGGATCGTTCCACTTGGTGATGTTGCCCAGATAAATGCCGGCCAGCGTGTCGCCGTCCAGCTTCAGTTTCGGATCACCCGGCAGGTTGTAGATGATCGCCACGCCGCCGGCGACAACCGGGATGTGCAGAATTTTCCCCGGTGTGGCGGCCATTGCGGAGTCGGTCATTGGCGCATCGGAGGCGCCAAAATCCACGGTCTGGCTTGTCAGATTTTTAATCCCGCCACCAGAGCCGATGGACTGGTAGTTGAACTCCACACCCGAATCCACCTGTTTGTAGGCCTCAAACCATTTGGTGAAGGCCGGATAATCAAAAGTCGAGCCGGCGCCGGTGATGTTGACGGGCGCGGCGTTTGTTTGTGCGGCGAGCAGGGCTGCGCCGCCGAGGATTGAGAGGATTGTTTTTTTCATTTTCATAAAGAGTTAATCAGTTTTTCGGCATTTAATCACGTTACGTTACGGTTAAAACTTCCACATCAGATCCGCCATCAGGTGCATGGTGTCGGTTTTTGCACCGGCGACGGGGTTGTTGATCAGGTCGTTGATGTAAGCCGTGAGTGAGAAGGTCAAAGAGTCAAATACCGAATAGTTGAATTTGACCAAGTGGCCCTTGATGTTTGTTCCGCCAGCCGCGCTGCCGCCGGCCAGGGAAGTGGGGAACAGGGTGACGTTGTCGTCATCCACGAGTTGATCCCACCATGCATCGGCTTCCAACTTCTGATAGCGATAGGAAACATCCCACGTTCCTTTTTTGCCCGATTTGCCCAATGTGACACCGCCCCACCAGCCTTTGTTGTTGCTGGCCGCAGCCGGATTGTCCATGAATTCGCCGGCGAGCTTGACGGGGAACGCGCCGGGATAGAGCGGGAAGCTGTCCAGCGTGTAGGTGGTGCTGCCGCTGACGACGAACGGATTGAATTCGCGTGCAGGCAGGCCTGCGACAATCGTATTGCCCAGATTTGAATCGTAATAGGATCCGGTTGCGCTGCTGGCATTCAGGCTTGCCTGGTTGGCGAGGTCGTAAGCCGCAATGCCGAGAGATGTGCCGATTTTCGGCGACCATGCGGCGTTCCAAATGGCCTGGGCGCCCAAAAGGTAAGGCCCGCGGGAGTTCGACTGGTCAATCACAAAGGCCCCGCCGTTGAATGCGAGCGAATTTTGGCCGTTGATTTTGTAAGTCGCCTGCAACGCTCCGCCTTCCGGCGTGTAATCGGGATCGAAGACCATCGGGGAAGCCTGAAACGGTTGATCCATCTTGCCGATGGTTCCGGCCACCATCCAGGTGCCGTCGTTGATGGGCGTCCATTTGCCATAGGCCGCGTCCACAAAAATGAATTTCTTCGAGCCGTTGCCCTGAAGCGTCGTGTTGTTGGAGAGCGGATTGCCCCCCGTCGTGTTTCCTGAAGCCGCATCGTCCGTGCCCAAGCGGAAACCGACCTGCAAATCGTCCTTCATGTTGACCGTCAGACCGACGCGCAGGCGGTAGCGCAACCGGATGTTGTTGTCATCGGCCACATTCCCGCTGCTGTTTTTGTAGGCCGGCATTCCCGCGCTCACATCATCAAACCGGCCGCGAAAATCGCCATACAGTTTGTAGCTTGTCACCCAGTCGGGAGTCGGAAACTTCGCGCCCAGCTCCTTGTTGAAATCGTTCACGGAGTTCGTCGCATTGTCCGCCTTCAATTCCTTCGCCTCGTCCACGGACAGGATGCCTTTCTGCTCCAGCTTGTTGAGCAGGGCGTCCACGGACGATTGGGCGTGGGTTTGCGGGGTCAATGCCATCAGCGCGGCGGCGCCGGCGAAGATGGCGGCTTTTGTATGATTTTGGCTTTTGATTTTTTTCATGGTTGTTGTTTCAAGTGCGGCGACAGGATGGGACCCCGGTGTTACAACCATGCGGCGGAAAGGTGACGATTCAGTGACAAAAATTCAGTCCTGACTTGCGAATCCGGCCAAAAAAGGTAAAACAGTTGTCCGATGGATGCGATCATTGCATCCGGGTTGTGGCAACGTCACCGAAATTTACGGCAATTTATGTTTTCACTCCAACGGTTCCTCGGCAAAGAGGACATGTTTTTTGGCCTGCTCGAAGCCAGCGCCGTCGAAGCTCACAAGAGCGTCCATGCGCTCGTCAAATTAAGCCAGTCGCTCGACAAGCCCGTCGAGCTTGAGGCCTTTGCCGCCGCCCGGCGCAAGGACAAGGAGATCACCGTCCAGATCCGCAACGCCGTCTATACCACCTTCGTCACCGCGCTCGAACGCGAGGACATCGAGGCGCTGGCGCTCGTGCTCTACCGCATTCCCAAGACCGTCGAGAAATTCGGCGAACGCATCCTGATCGCGCCGCAGCTCGTCAGGGGCGTGGACTTTTCTCAGCAAATCAGCCTGCTTGAACAGGCCACCGAATGCGTGGTCAACCTCGTCAAAAGCCTGCGCGCCGGCATCAATCTCGAGGAGGTGAAGAAATGGAACGACCGCCTCCAGCAGGTCGAAGGCGAGGCCGACAAGGCCATCATGGAGCTTTACCGCGACCTCTTCAGCGGCAAACACGATCCCATCAAGGTCATTGTTTTGAAGGACCTTTACGAGCTGCTCGAAAAGATCATTGACCGCTGCCGCGACGTCGGCAACGTCATCTCCCAAATCGTCCTGAAAAATTCGTAAAAAAATGCGGAGTGCGGAGTGCGGAGTGCGGAACAATTATGAACAATGAAAATTTGAAGAAACGGACGAAGCAATTCGCCTTGGAAATTATCAAATTCGTTGAGACTTTGCCCTCGGACAAAACCTGCGCCGTTCTGGGCCGACAACTGTTGCGATCGGGCACGTCGGTGGGAGCAAACTATCGTGCCGCCTGTCGTGCCCAATCACCCGCCGATTTTATTTTCAAGATGGGAATTGTTGAAGAGGAGGCGGACGAGTCGTGTTTTTGGATTGAGCTTTTGCTTGAGGCGGAAAAAACAAGCGGCGAAAAGGTTGAGGCGCTGCTTAAAGAATCCAACGAGCTGGTGGCCATCTCCGTTGCCTCGATTCGGACCGCCAAAAAAACTTGCGAATCAGATTCGACGCCGCAAGCCGATGCCGTTCCGCACTCCGCACTCCGCATTCCGCGTTAAAATATGCTCTTGGTCTTTACCGTCATTTTGGTGGCGCTGATTTTCACCTACACCAACGGCTTTCACGACACCGCCAATGCCATCGCCACCGTCGTCGGCACCAAGGTGCTCACGCCGCGCCAGGCCATCATTCTTGCCACGATCACGAACCTGCTCGGCGCAATGGTTGGCGCCGCCGTTGCCAAAACCATCGCCTCCGGCTTGGTGGACACCAAGCTCATTCCGCCCGACATTTCTTCGCAGATGCTCATCTGCGCGCTGCTCGCGGCGATTGTCTGGAATCTGCTCACCTGGTATTTCGGCCTGCCGTCCAGCTCCAGCCACGCGCTCATCGGTGGCCTTTGCGGCGCCGCCTTCGCGGTGACGCACGGTAACTGGCACGCCATCATCTGGAGCAAAATGCCCGCCGCCGGCAGCCATTGGTGGACCGGTGGCGGCATCCTGTTCAAGGTGGTGATTCCCATGATCATCTCGCCGCTGCTGGGATTTGTCATCGCCTTCGTCATCATGGCCGTGCTTTACCTGCTGCTGCAGAAGTGGCGGCCGCGCACCGTCACGCGGACTTTCGGACGGCTCCAGCTTTTCAGTTCCGCCTACATGGGTTTCAGCCACGGCACCAACGACGCGCAAAAAACCATGGGCATCATCGCGCTCGCCCTTGCCGCCGCCACGCAGGCCGGCACGTTCGACCATCTGCCCGTGTGGCTGAACTTCCTGCGCACGCCCGAGGCGGTAGACCCCAAGAACCAGCAAATCGCGCTCTGGATAAAAATCCTTTGCGCGCTCACGATGGCCGCCGGCACCGCCATTGGCGGCTGGCGCATCATCCGGACGCTCGGTCACAAGCTGGTGAAGCTCCAGCCCGTCCATGGTTTTGCCGCCGAGACTGCCGGGGCCACCGTGCTGCTGGGCACGGCGATGCTGGGCATGCCCGTTTCCACCACGCACGTCATCACCACCTCCATCATGGGCGTTGGCGCAGCCAGGCGTTTGAGCGCATTGAAATGGATTCTTGCCGAGCAAATCGTCTGGGCCTGGATTTTTACACTGCCTGTCAGCGCTGCCATTGCCTACGGCCTCGTGAAACTGGTGGAAATGCTCTGAAATCAAAATTGTTTGCCGCTCCATTTGTCCCGACACAACCGGGCATGGCGCATTGTTGCTGTCGCAGAAAATCGTAGAGTTCGACTTCGGAATAGGCGGGAGCTGCTCAAAATAAAACACCGCCGGAATGATTTCTCATTCCGGCGGTTTGGCATGGGGCCGGGCGGGGGAGGAGCCAGTCTACATGCACATGTGTGAAACCGGGTCGCTCCAATCGCTGTAACCCGTCGAGCCGCCCACCGCGCGGGCCAGAAGGGTGTAAACCACCCCCGGCGTCAAACCCGAAATCAACACGCTGCGCGCCTGGGTGGAATCCACCGTTTTCAATTCCTTGCCGTCGGGGGTGAGCACTTTCACCTGATAGTCATGCGCGTTGGCTACGGATGACAAGTGCGCGATCAACTGGCCGCTGTCGCCATTGTCAATGGACACCAAAACCGGCGGGTCCAATTCTGTCTGCGCGTGATTGGTGCTGTTCGACAGAAAACCCGACGAGAGCAGCATGGAAAGCGTGAGGCCGGGACGGCCCTGGACATACGCCGCATTTTGGCGCAAGGCGGCGACCAGCGAATCGCGCGCCTCGTTCTTGGCCGCCGTCAACTGTGTGCCGCCATTGGCCGCCGCCAGCAACGCATTGTGGAAGGCGACCTGCAATAAATCCATGTCCGCCGGTTTGACCGTTGGGTTGGGGAAGGCCGCATTGCCAGTCATGCAAATGACATGGCCTGCGGCAAAATTATCCAGGGACGGGTCGGAATATGTCGCAAAGGCCAGTGAGACGTGATAGTTGTCTGCCATATTGAACTCCTTTGGTTGTGGTTTTTTGGAACGGATCAAATAACAGCATTAGGTATGCCAACTGTTTGTAATAGGCCACAATAGAACGCGAAATGGAGCATGACCCCGGCAGATCGCCCCGATAAATCTTTGGCGCGGATAGAAAAGGCCATTTTTTGACCCTGATTTGTTTCCGACAAGGGCTTGGAAATGATTGACCAAGGCTTCTCGAAGGCTGACCGGGGCTTGATTGACTTTGACCAATGTTTTTCAATGCTGGACAAGCCTTTGTCAATGAACGACCAAGGCTTGAAAGCCCCTGACAAGGGTTGGACAATGACCGACCAAGGCTTCCCGGAGGCTGACAAGGGTCTCAAAACCATAAACCAAGGTTTGTGAAAAACCGACAAGCCTTGGTTAAAGCCTGACTTTTGGCCAAAAACGCCGGATATGTTCCATTTTGATACGGGGTGGCTTAAAACAGAACAAAAAGAGCGTTTTGGCGACAGTGCTTTAGTGTTTGTGCACAATGCCGGAGATGTCCGTGATTTTGCGTGTGAGGCAATTAAATACTGCGAAACAGTGAGGAAACCGGGACTTGCAAGGCTTTTGAAATTTTCCAGAGTGCTTCGACAGAAACAGCCTTATGGCCGCCTTCGACCAAGCTGATATAAACCGGATGGAGGTCTGCTTTTTCGGCAAGTTGTTCTTGAGTCAAATGCACCCGCTTGCGAAAGCAACGAATGTTCGCGCCGAGTTTTTTTCTAACTTGCCCAATTTCAGACACGTCACAGTCAAGCAGGAAACGGGATTAATAAGAATAGCCTGACGGATTAAGTTTTTTCTTGCATTCTTTTTTGAAATTGGTTAATAACTTCCCGTAATCAGCCCAAAACAGTTTTATGAAAATCATTAAACAAAAAGGAATAAAATGAACACCCCAGAATGTCCGCATCGTTCAAGAACTTTGCCACTATTGCTCATGGCGGCAATGATTGTTTATGGTGGCATATTTTTAACGATGGTGTTTTGCCGCTTTACCACAACGCAAATATTTTTCGTCACACAAATGCTTAATGCTTTGGGCTTTTTCATTGGGCTGGCCGCCTTCATTAAGACAGCGCGCCGTTCCTAATCCACTCTTTTCACGACCGCAAATCATAACAAAAGGAAATATGCAAAAAACATACAAACAATTCGTCACAGGGTTGCTGGTTCTCTCGTTGACAGCTTTTTCGTTGAAGGCCGGAGACACCAACAACACAACTACCACACAAAATTCCAAACAACCCAAAATCATATACTGAGATCTCTGAAAAAGGCTGTTTGAGTTGTTTGTTTTGATGTCACCGACGATTTTCAATGTGAAAAAGGTTTGCCGCCCTGAAAGAGGAGCCGCTTTGGTTGCCCCTCACCGGGCATTTTCG
>Ga0181517_10000099_pt1 | contig 114163 bp, 70 predicted proteins | sample PEATcosm2014_Bin_31_FD_119748 | JGI IMG/M metagenome (GOLD analysis project Ga0181517, IMG submission 119748) | Peatland microbial communities from MTU Mesocosm Facility, Houghton, MI, USA - PEATcosm2014_Bin01_30_metaG | ecosystem: Environmental > Terrestrial > Soil > Wetlands > Peat | place...
CGGATATGCCCCCAACAGGGGCATCCGCCCAGAACTATCGCCGTCTTAAGGTGGGGAATTTGAAATCTCTCAAAAGGGACCCATTTCGACCCTTAGGTGTCCCTTTTCACCGTCCGCTGACACTTCTGCAGACGCCAAGTCATCTGCAGCGGCTAATTTTACCTTTGGAAGCGGTCGGGGTGACGGAGGCTCATATGACGATGGTGGCGGTTTCGAGGCGAGCCGGGAGCGAGCTGCTCGATTCTGTAAAGCGGAGATATGACAATATGTTGGACTGACCCCATCGGTTAATGGCAATAGCGAGCGAAGTTCGGATGCGAATGCAGGCCGGAGGTCTGCGCTACGTCCGGAGGGCGACGGTTGTCACTTGAACTTAAGGGCAGTGCGGTGTTCGCCCTGGGCTACTATCATGCCGCCCCATCCGGGGCACAGGAGGGGCAGGTCGTTCGAATGTTCCCGGAGGATTCATGCCCCCTCATTCCCCGTATGGATATATGATTTCGCGAAGAGGGCGGTTCTGTGATCCTGAGAGGGATGAAGCCAAAAGGTCCGGATGAGCGGCTCGAGTTGAAACGCATTGCGAGCGGGCTCTCGCTTTTTCTCGTGGTCTGCGGGCTCTCGGCCCAAACGGTCCAAACGCCGGACCGGAGCGCGGAGCCGCTGGCTGCTACCAATGATTGCGCGGTGGCCATCGACTTGCCCGGTCACCGCGCTGATGGCTCGGTCTTGCTTCCCAACCAATGGTCGCTGCGGCCCGCCGGACGGCAGGTGGAACTCGGAGATTTCCCGGTCAACATGGCCGTCCACCCGTCGGGCCGTTACGTGGCGGTGCTGCACTCAGGCCACGGCGCGCACCAGGTTATGATTGTCGATTTGCGCCAGGAAAAGGCTGTGGGACGCGCGGCGGTGCCCGAGGCGTTTTACGGCCTGGAGTTTTGCGCCGACGGCAAACGGCTCTATTGCAGCGGGGCAGGGGACGAGGTCGTCCACGTTTTCGATTTCAAGGATGGGGTGCTGAAAGCGAACCAGGATGTCCGGCTGAGGGATCCGAAGCAGCGGGGCATTCCTTGCGGCCTGGCGCTGTCGCGCGATGGCCGAACGGTTTACGCGGCCAACGTGTGGGGACAGAGCATTTCGATCGCCGAGTTCCCGGCAGGGACAAACGTAATGGACATCGTGCTGGCTCCGAGCTCGACCGATGAGAGGGCGCCAGCGACGGCATTCGAGAACAAGAAAGTGGTCAATGCGGATCTGTTGGCGGTCACCAAGCGAGCCAAGGCCGCCCTCGACGCCACTCGGCCTGACGCGCCGTTTCCCTATGCATGCGTTCTGGACCCAAAGCGGCACCGGCTTTATGTCAGTTTATGGGCGCAGTCCTGCGTCGCGGTGGTAGACTTGAAATCAAACGAAGTCGTCGGTCGATGGGCCACCGGGCCGCACCCGAACGAGATGGTCCTGAGCCGGTCGCGTCGGTATCTTTTCGTGGCCAATGCCAACCATAACACCGTGACGGTGCTGGATACCCGGATGGGCACGACTATCGAGACGCTGGATGCTTCGCTCTCGCCTGGCGATTTGCCGGGTTCGACCCCCGAAAGCCTGGCCCTCTCGCCCGACGAGAGGACGCTGTTTGTGGCCAACGCCTGCAACAACAACATCGCCGTGTTCGATGTGAGCCTGCCCGGCAAGAGCCATTCGCTTGGCTTCATCCCGGTGGGCTGGTATCCAACCTCGGTGCGCGTGACGCCGGATGGCCGGCATTTGCTGGTCGCCAATGGCAAGGGGCTGGCTTCCTCACCCAACGCGCGCGAGCCGCAGCCGGTGGGGGCCAAGGGCCCACTGGCCCCGAGTTTGGATGAGATATGGAAAGAGGCCTCCTCTCCCCAGCCCTCTCCTCCCGAGGAGGAGAGGGAGCAAAGGCGGGAGCGGTTGGGGCGGGTTGTCGCCCAAACTTCGGGGCAGTGGGCCAAGGGCCTGTCCGGAAATAAGTTGGTCAAACTGCCTTGGTCTTTTGCCGCGCAGCTTCGTTGCTCGCTCGTCACAGATCCAGAGGATATGCTCCTCACTCCCGCCTCGCTGCGCGACAAAACCCCGGCGGCATTTTGCCCAACTTATTTCCGGACAGGCCCTAAACCTCCAACCTGGCAGTCCATCAAGGAGCTGTTCCCAGGCACTCTGAGCATCATCGACCTGGCCAAGGGCGATGCCTTCAAAGCGCAGCTTGGCGCCTTCACGGCGCAAGCGTATCAGTGCACGCCTCGACAGAGCGTCACGCGGGCGGCTGTCGCCGCGGGCAATCCCGTCCCGCGAAATCCCGGGGAGCCCAGCCCCATCAAGTACTGCATATACATCATCAAGGAAAACCGTACTTACGACCAGGTCCTGGGCGACGTGCCTGAGGGAAACGGCGCTCCCGGCTTATGCCTCTTTCCGGAGCGCGTCACGCCCAACCACCACAAGATCGCCCGCGAGTTCGTGCTGCTGGACAACTTCTATGTCGATGCCGAGGTCAGCGCCGATGGCCATGAATGGTCGATGGGGGCCTATGCGAGCGATTTTGTCGAAAAGACCTGGCCGCTGAGCTACGGTCATAACAATCGCGGAAAGTATCCGCACCCGTCGGAAGGCGGCTTTCCCATTGCGAGCCCTGCCAACGGCTATATTTGGGACCGGGCCAAAGAAGCCGGCGTGAGCTACCGCAGCTACGGCGAGTTTGTGTACGTCGGCAAGACCCCGAAGGAGCCCGGATTCACGAAAGTGGAGGCGCTCCAGGGACATTTCGATCCGTGGTACCGGACGTTCGATACCGGTTATCCGGACATCAAACGGGCGGAGCGGTTCATCGGCGAGCTCAAACGGTTTGAAGCGGAAGGCGACATGCCTCGGCTGCAAATCGTGCGGCTGCCCAACGACCATACGTGCGGCACTTTGGCCGGCAGTTTTACTCCGTCGGCCTATCTGGCGGACAACGACCGTGGCCTGGGCATGGTGGTTGAGGCGGTCAGCCATTCAAGGTTCTGGCCGCAGACCGCCATTTTTGTCCTGGAAGACGATGCGCAAGACGGTCCGGATCACGTCGATGCGCACCGTAGTCCGGCGTTCGTCATTAGCCCCTATACCCGGCGCGGCGCGGTGGACTCGACGATGTATTCCACGAGCAGCATGCTGCGGACGATGGAGTTGATTCTTGGCTTGCGACCCATGACGCAGTTCGATGCCGCGGCCACGCCGATGTTCAACCTGTTCCAGGCCGAAGCCGACCTGCGGCCTTACGAAGCGCTGGCGCCCAAGGCGGACCTGACAGAACGCAACAGCAAACTGGCCTGGGGCAGCAGCGCTTCGAGCAAGATGGACTTCAGCAAGGAAGACGCTGCCGATGAGATGGCCCTGAGCGAAATCATCTGGCGGTCCGTGCGCGGCTCCGATGCGCCAATGCCCGCGCCGGTTCATGCCGCTTTTGTGTTCCAATACCCCAAGGAGTCTGATGATGATTGAGTCGGTGCCTATTCAGGTGATTTCTGCGTGCGGCGGGGGCGGCTCGTCCTCGTGTCTTGTTAATTGGCGAATGCGGCCTGGGGACGAGCCGTCCCCGCCCCTGTCGGACAAGCTTGCACCACCTGAATTGACTATGCCGAACAAAAAACCGAGAACCGGCCGGGACTGCCTCCTGGCGGTTGCCTGCCTCGTTTCCTGCCTGACAATTCCTTCCCAGGCCGAGGTCCCGGGCGAGTTTCGTCCTGAAGCGAACCCTCACCCGGCGGAGGATGCTGGGGCCAAGGGCACGGCTATCCAGCCTCCGGACACCTTTCCCCAATCCCGCGCCCCGCTGGTCAATACGGCCCGGCGCAAACCGAAGCTGGCTAATCCGGGCCAGCCGGCGGTGCGCGGCAACGAGCTGGTTTTCAACGCGGGCTGGGAACTGATCGAAGCGCCGAAGAGCCATGCCGGCGGGGAGGCGATCTCCCGGCCGGGCGTGGACACGCGGGATTGGTATGACGCAACGGTCCCGGGCACGGTGCTGACTACGCTGGTGGACCAGGGCATTTATCCCGATCCTTATTTCGGCCTGAACAACATGCTAATTCCCGAAAGTCTCAACCGGGAGGATTACTGGTATCGCACCGAGTTCGTCATCCCGAAAGGGTTCACCGGCCGGGAACTTACGCTCCAATTCAACGGCATCAATTATTACGCCGAGGTTTGGTTTAACGGCCAGTATCTCGGCCACATCACCGGGGCGTTCATTCGCGGCCAGTTTGCGGTCACGAAGATCGCTCGGCCGGGCGAGACGAATGTGCTTGCGGTCATGATTGCGCCGCCGCCCGATCCCGGCATCCCGAGCGAGGAATCCATCAAGGCGGGCCCCGGCGACAATGGCGGCGCGATGTGTCTCGACGGGCCGTCGTTTGAATGCACGGAAGGCTGGGATTGGATTCCGGGCATCCGCGACCGGGATGCCGGCCTGTGGCAGGAGGTGATCCTTCGCGCGACCGGTCCTGTAACGATCGTCGATCCGCAGGTCATTACCCAGTTGCCGCTGCCCGAGACTTCCATTGCGGAGGTGACTATTGAAACCGAGCTGCACAACGTTTCGGCTTCCGCCCAGCAAGGGGTGCTGCGCGGCGAGTTCGAAGGTGTTCGATTCGAACAGCCGGTTGTCTTGAAAGGCGGCGAGACCAAACGCATCGCTTTCGCGCCGGCACAGTTCCCGCACCTGGTCGTGAGACATCCGCGCCTCTGGTGGCCAAACGGGTACGGGCGGCAGGAGCTTTACCATTTGCAATTGAAGTTTGTCACCGCCGACAACAAGGAATCCGATCGCGCCGCGATCCGATTCGGCATCCGGGAAATGAGCTACGAGTTTGGCGCCAAAAAACCCGACGGCAACGTCGAGCGCGTCGAGTTCACGCCGGTTCTCGCTCGCGGATCGCAGCGGTGGCCCATCATCGACAACCGCCGAGACACCATGGTTTGGGGCCCCGAGAATTGGCCGAAGAACCAACAGGCGCTGATCGCCGTCGGCAAACCTGTCCCCACGACGCCCTGGCATTGGGGGCAAGGCCAGGACACAACGGTCGGCCTGTGGCCCGGCGCGGAGAATTCACCGGCGTTAAAGCCCGCCTGCGACAAGGAGATGGGGCCGTATCTTGTGGTGAAGGTCAACGGCCGGCGCATCGAATGCCTGGGGGGCGATTGGGGCATGGACGACGCCATGAAGCGAGTTTCGCGCGATCGGCTCGAGCCTTATATCCGCCTTCACCACGACGCGAACCTGAACATGATCCGCAACTGGGCTGGTCAAAGCACCTCCGAGGCTCTGTACGATTTGTGCGACGAATACGGCATCCTTGTCTGGAATGACTTCTGGCTGAACACCGAGCACTGGAATTACAACCCGGTGGATGAGGAGCTGCTGCTGCGCAACGCCGCGGATGCCGTCAAACGTTTTCGCAACCATCCGTCCATCGCGCTTTGGTGCCCGCGCAACGAAGGCGTGCCGCCTCCGGCAATGCACGCGGCGCTGGATCGCATTGTCCATGACCTGGACGGCACCCGGTACTACCAGCCCAGCTCGCGGCTGATTAACACCCGCAACAGCGGCCCGTGGTCGAACATGCCGCTGGAGAGTTATTTCAAGGACCTCAACCAGGGGTTCAATACCGAGATGGGTGCCAGCTCCATTCCCTCGGCCGAAGTGATGCGCAGCATGATGCCCGCCGCCGATCTGTGGCCGGCAGGCGACGTCTGGGCCTATCACGATTTTCATGCGGTCGGCGCCGCGGACCGCGGCTCGACGCTGGAGCGAATGTCCGCGCGCTTCGGCGCACCGCGCGACTTGGAAGACCTATGTCGCAAGGCCCAGATGCTTAACTATGAAACGCATCGAGCCATCTTCGAAGGCTTCAACAGCCGCCTTTGGCACGACTGCAGCGGGGTGCTGCTGTGGATGAGCCAGCCATCGTGGCCGAGCACCGTTATGCAGATCTACTCCTGGGATTACGATCCCAACGGCTCGTTTTTCGGTGCGAAGAAGGGCGCTGAGCCGGTGCACATCCAGATGAACGAGCCCGACGGCAAAATCGTCGTCATCGACCACCAAGCCCAGCCGCTGGCCGGGGTGACCGCAAAGGTGGCGGTTTGCGATTTGTCAGGCCGAGTTGAGCAAAGCCGTTCCAGGACGCTTACAGCCGAGGCCGACGCCTGCACCGAGGCACTGACGATCGATTGGCCGGCGACCGGGTGCCACCTGGCGCGGCTCGAGTTGCGCGATAGTAAGGGCAAGCTGCTGTCCGAGAATTTCTACTGGCATGCACGCGACGAACGCCAGCTCCAGCAGTTGGACTGGCTGCCGAAGGTGAAATTGGATGGCAAACTGCGATTCAAGGGCGGCGCCGTCGAGGGGCGGATTAGCAATTCCAGCAAGACGCCGGCATTGGCGGTGCGGCTTACATTGCGCGATTCGAAGACCGGCAAGCGGATTCTGCCGGCCTACTACGACGACAACTATTTCTCGCTCTTGCCCGGCCAGTCGCGCGGCTTCCGCATCGAGTTTCCGAATCGAGGCGCGAGGGCGCAAGTCGATGTGACGGGGTGGAATGTTGAGGCGGAGAGTCTTCGGTAGGCAGGTTGTTGGCGAGCCAGGGCGCAAGAGTATTGTGGGGGCAGCTTTGCCTTGTTTTGCCGACATCGTTTCTTGAGTAGGGTATAAAGCAGGCCTACAGCCTGCGGTGAATTCAATGCGGACGTTTATCCCAGGGCTGCCGCCCTGGGCTGGTATGAATCAGGCCTTCGGCCTGAAGGGCATAGGCGCTATCGAGGAGGGCGCGCACATGTGGGCCAAGACTACGCGAGTTTGAGCCGTCGGCCACCGCGCTGATGGGTTTTTACCTCTTGTTCGGGTGTTCCGCCGCTTGTCGGTCCCCGCCCTGGTTTCAAAGGTGGCGCAACCCCGTTGGGGTTGATTTGCGTTTCGGGAGTTTTCCCAGGGTAGGCCCGTTCGGGCCAACCCTGGGCTTTGGGGCGCAACCGCGTTGCGGTTGGGGATGGGAGAGGGCATGAAGGGTCGGGGGATTTGCGGGGACATCGATGAGGCTTTCATTTGCGGCCCTTGGTTCGCCCTTACAGGGCTTTAAATGTTTCTGTGACGGAGCTAACCTGGGCCTGCGCTCGTCGGACTCGCTCCAGCCCAGGCTTTCACATTTCGGGCTTTCAGCCCTGATTACTCCGTAAATCAAGATTCCTTACAGAAGGACGCGAAGGACGCGAAGGACGCGAAGGGCCAGAAAGAAACTCCCCTTCAAAAACTTTCTTTACGCAGTACTGATTGTCGTGTCAACGAAGTCTTTTGAGGCCGGCCTCTCTTTTTTTCATCCGGTTTGGCGCGCAGAGGGCGGGGCGCGCCAGACCGGATGAAAAAAAAGAGAGGGAATTGTTTTTGGGCGATATACCTGGGGCGGCGGCCTCCCGCCTTCGCTCTGATGCTTCGGCGCGGCAAGTCGGCCTTGCCCCAGGCTAAAATATTTCGTCCCTTCAGGACTCTGGTTTCAGGCTCGCTACGCTCGCATGGTTGATGGGTTTCGCGCTGAATAGCACTGTGTGACAAGGGAGCCCCGACTCGGTACGCCGCGAACGAAGCCCGTTGGCGCTTGCGTGCTGGAGGGAGTTACCAAGGTAACGTGAATTACGGAGAACTAACAGCGTGTTTTGAAAATATCTCGGGCGGTCTTGCGGCGGGGCGAGGCGGTTGGCTTCGTTGCTCCTCGGCTACAGATTTCTCTCGAATATGCGCCCTCGTCGCGCCTCTCCATCCGCCCCGCCGCGCTCGCAATCCCTGTCCCGATCTATTTTCAAAACACGCTCTAAGGATGTTCTATCGCGGCCAGATTGGACTGGGCTGCCGCGATGTCGCCGGCGAGGAGGGCGGCGCGGGCTTGATCGAGCTTTTGGGTGAGGGAAGCGGCTGAGGCGCCTGGCGGCATGGCTAACTTATTGGCGCACATCTGTTCCACCAGCTTTCGGGCCTGATAGAGCTTTTCGGGAACGCGCAGGGCGCGATGGTCCAGCTTAATCCCCTTCAGCTTGCCGGCGTATTCGGCTACGGTTTCCAGTTCCCGATAACCATAGCCCTGCGCGGGAATGTCCGGATGCAATACGACCTCGCGCACGGGTTCGATGGTGCCGCCTTCATTAAGATCGTTCCAGGTGGCGATTTGCACGAACTTGACCGGATGCCGCATGACATCTTCCCAGGTGGCGCGGAATTTCTTTCCGTCGCGGCGGTCGGTCATTCCAATTGCCCCATCCGTTCCCCAGCCGCCACAGCCGCGATTATCGAACCCGGGAAGGACCGCGCCCGAGAGAAACAGGTTGTCGTGCCGGCCCACCGCCGCTTCGGCCTGGGCCCAGAAAGCATCGGCTCGGTCCGCGTCGCCATGGTAGGTATCGCCCCAAGGCACGACCGAGCCATAGCCGCGAAACTCAGGCGCTTTGAAATGGCGGTGCCAATCGTGGATGAGCAGCGGCAGCGGTTGGGCGGCTTGGAGCACCTGGTTCCATTCGGCCGCGCTCAACCAGGGCTCATTGAGCGTGTTGCCGGCCTGGCCGTAGGCAAAGTCGGTCATTACGGGCCGGCCATCGATTTTCAAATAGGCGGGCGACGAAAACCATTCTTTGGCCAGATACCGGACCATTTGTTTCCCACTCTCGACGGCCTCGGCCCGAGTGGAGACCCCTTTGGAGATCGGGGGGAACATAGAGCGATCCTCCCAGCAGATCAGGACCTTGAAATCGAGTTTCTCGGCGGCCTTTTTCATGGCGAGGAAACCGATGTTGTCATAGGGATGTTCCGCGGAGGGCTGCGGGCCGTACCAGTCGGCGACAAACGCGTCGATGCCCGCCAGTTTGGCCAACAAGATATGGTACTCGCATGTGTCCGGATCGGCGGAATCGTAAGGGCCAATGACCGGGGAATACACGGAGGCAACATCCGCGCAGCCGTTGGTGGTTTTGCGGTCCGGCCAATGCCAGTATTGGCGCGGGATGGTCGGCCGGTTGACCTGCCAGAAGCCCCAGGAGCCGGAAAACTCCGGCGTTTGAAACCAGGACATGTAGTGAGCGATGACGAGCGGCTTCTGCGGAGCGCCGCTGACTTCGTTCACGATTGCCGTATTCGAGGCGGAGAGCGCAGGCGTAGCAATGGTTTGCGCCTGCGTGCCGGCCACTGCCAGGGCGGATAAAACTGAGAGCGTTAAAAGTTTAAGGCGGTAAGACTTGCTGGAAACCCGATTGCAGGAATTGGAGCGCATAGCAATTAATCAGGCGGTCATGATAGCAGAGGCTCATTATCTGTGGTCAAGATCCGTATGCGAAACGATTTGCGAAGATCGGTAATGTCTTGGCAGCCGATTTCCCGTCGGCTAGAATGAGTATCCGATGAACTGGAATTTGCTCAGCCGTGGCCTTGAGGGCCGCCAGGAACTCGAGGGGATCGGCTGCAAGCCAAAACGGACGGCAGTTTCTACAGCTCGTGACCGTGGCAATACGATGGCCGAAAAGCACCGATAAGATGTTCTCCGCTCTTGTTGCCAAGTTGTATGAAGGCCGAACGCCGAGCCCGTCTGGTTCTCCCAGGCTGCGGGAGATCGTGGAGCTATGGCGGCGTGGGGTGCTGGGAGTCGCGGCCGGTTTGTTCTTCCTGAGCCTAGCGGTGAGCCCAGCCCGATCCGGGGAGGCCCTGGTGGGGGAACCGGTGGTGGGACGCAATGCGGACGGGCACCTGGAGGTTTTCAAGGTCGATAGCCAAGGGGAGATGTGCCACCGGTGGCAGAAAGAGACCGACGGCGATTGGTCGGCCTGGTCGAGCCTGGGAGGGGCGTTATTGCCAGGGCTGGCGGTTGCCAACAGTGCCGATGGACGGATTGAGCTTTTTGCCGTGGACCGCCAGAGCCGGGCCCTCCGGTCGATCGTGCAGGAGTTACCCAACAGCCGGAAATGGTCGGATTGGACCAACCTGGGCGGGGAATTCAGCGCGCCGGTCACGGTTGGGCAAGACCTGGACGGCAGGTTGGAGGTATTCGCTGTCGAGATGGGCAGCGGCAAGGTGCGGCATTGCTGGCAAACGAACACATCGGGTGGCTGGTCCGACTGGGCGCAACTGGGCGGCGCGCTGGAGCCGGGCTTGGTCATCGCGCGGAATCACGATGGGCGCCTGGAGGTGTTTGGAGTCGATCAGGCCAGCCATGACCTGGTGCATGCGTGGCAAAGCCACCCGAGCCAGCCCGAGGAATGGTCCGCATGGGAAAGCCTGGGTGGGAGCGTCTGGCCCGGCCTGGCGGTGGGCCGGAGCGGGGACGGGCGGTTGGAGGTTTTTGCGGTTAACCGGACCAACAACGTGGTCAACCGGGTTTGCCAGGCATCGCCGGGATCCAGCCGATCCTGGTCGCCCTGGCATGACTTCGGGGTGGGGGAACGGGTTCTGCCGGGCCTGGCGGTAGGGCAGAGCGCCGATGGCCGGCTGGAGATCTTTGCGGTAGACCTGACGAATGCGACCTTGTTGCACCGGTTCGAGATCACGCCCGCCGGATCGGACAACTGGTCTGGGTGGGTGGTCAGGGGGGAGTCGGTGCTGGCTTGCCCGGCGGTGGGACAGAATGAGGACGGGAACCTGGAACTCTTCGCAATCGAGGCGCAAGACGCGACAACGCTCAAACACCGGCGCCAAATCAGCGGCAACAGTGACTGGCTGGACTGGCTGAGCCTGGACCGGCCGACGTTTCGCTACAGCTCGCGGATGTGGCAGGTAGGCGACGGCCTGCCGCACAACCTGGTGCGAGCGATCGCCCAAACGCGTGACGGATATCTTTGGGTCGGCACGCCGGCGGGGTTGGCGAGGTTCGATGGATTGGAGTTTACGACCCTCGATGCCCGGAACACACCCGAGTTGACGAACTCGTCGATAACGGCGCTTTGCACGGACCACCAGGGAGCGCTGTGGATTGGCACCGACGGGGGAGGATTGGTGCGGCTGAGCGACGGGGTATTCTCGCGGTTTGGACAGAGCAACGGCCTGGCGGGAGACCATCTGAGGGTGATTTGCGAGGGCAAAGACGGCACGCTCTGGATTGGCACGACGACCGGGATGAGCCGCTATCGGGATGGCCGGTTCCGCAACTACACGCGCAAGGAAGGCCTGCTCTCGGACGTGGTGACTTACATCTACGAAGACCGGAATGACGATTTGTGGATCTCGACGGGAGGCGGGTTGAACCGGCTCCGCAAGGGGGGCACTCTGGATGCGTTTGAAATGCCCAACGGGCTGCCGAACGATTCCGTGCGGGCGATTTGCCAGGACAAGGGCGGGCGCATCTGGATCGGATCCAACAATGGAATGCTTTGGTATAACTGGCACAAGAGCGGACATTTCTATGCCTACCATTTCGGGCTCTCGGCGCTTGAAGAGGATGATTGGCATGAAGCGGAACGGGGCGACTTTTATGCGTACAACACGCGCTACGGCCTTTCGGACACGTTTGTCAGCACGATGTGCGAGGATCGCGACGGGAATCTTTGGGTGGGCACCTACAGCGGCCTGAACCGGTTTCGCGAAGGGCGCTTTTTCAACGAGCAGAACAATGAAGGCATGCCTTTCGACCATGTCAACGCGCTCTTCGAGGATCGGCAAGGGGACCTATGGGTGGGATCGAAGGAAGGTCTGGCCCGGCTGACACCCCGGCATTTCTCCACACTGGCCAAGCCGCAGGGGCTGACTCACAATGACGTCCGGTCGGTCATGGAAGACCGGGCGGGAGAGATCTGGGTGGGCACCTGGGGCGGCGGCCTGGATCGGGTGAAGGACGAGCAGGCAAGCGCGTTCCCGATTACGAATGTGTTCTCGCGCGATCTGATTCTATCGACCTGCGAAGGCCGGGACGGCAGCTTATGGATTGGAGAGGATTTTGACGGAGGGTTGACGCGCATCAAAGAGGGCCAGGTCTCCCATTACACGTGGCGTGACGGGCTGATTAAGGACGCCGTGCAGGTGATTTGCGAAGACCGGTCCGGCCGGGTGTGGGCGGGCACCCGCTCGGGGTTGAGTTGCTGGCGGGAGGGCGGCTTCGTCCAATTTGCGTTTGAAGGCCGGCTGGACGGCAAGTCGATCCTGGCCATTCGGCAGAGCGCCGACGGCGCCATGTGGTTCGGCACGGACAACGGTCTGGCGCGCTGGCAGGAGGGACACTTCACTCGTTTCACCACAGCCGAGGGTTTGTCGGACAACACGGTGACGGCGCTGTACGAGGACGCGGAGCATAGCCTCTGGATCGGCACCACGGCGGGCGGCCTCAACCGTTACCGCGATGGGAGGTTCAGCTCGTGCACGACCCAGAAGGGATTGTTCAGCGACGAGATCTTCGAAATCCTGGAGGACGATCAAGGGTGGCTATGGATGAGCTGTTCGAAGGGTGTTTTCCGGGTGCGGAAGGCGGCTTTGAACGCGCTGATGGACGGCGTCGCGGAGCGTGTCGCGAGCAGCGTGTACGGCAGGGCGGACGGCATGGAAAGCACCCAGTGCAACGGGGCCGGCAAACCCGCCGGCTGGAAGAGCCGTGACGGCCGGCTCTGGTTCCCGACGAGCAAAGGTCTCGCGGTGGTGGATCCCAAAACGGCCCGGATGAACAGCCAGCCTCCGCCGACTTTCATCGAGCAGGTCTTGGTGGATCGCAAGCTGGTGCAGGTCCCGAGCGCCAAGGTGCAAACGGCCAGAGACAATGGGGCAGGGGGGAGCGGAGCCTGGCTGCGGGAATTGGCTCCCGGGAGTTCCGGGATGGAGCCGCTGGCCCTGGTGCTGCCTCCGGGCCGGGGCGAGCTGGAGTTTCATTACACGGCGCTGGACCTGCGGCGGCCGGAGCGCTGCGCGTTCAAATACCGGCTCGAAGGGGTGGATGTGGATTGGATCGACGCGGGGACGCGCCGCGTGGCCCACTATAACAACGTGTATCCGGGCACCTACCGTTTCCAGGTGCGAGCCTGCAATCCCGACGGGATCTGGAATGACACCGGGGCGGGGCTGCGGTTGGACCTCCGGCCGCACTTTTGGCAGACCTGGTGGTGGCGGGGTTCGGCGGTGATATTGGTTTTGGGGGCGGTGGGGGGCACGGCCCGTTATGTGACCAAGAAACGGATGCAGCGCAAACTGGAACGGCTGGAGCAGCGCCACGCCATCGAAAAAGAGCGCGGGCGCATCGCCAAGGATATGCACGATCAACTGGGCGCCGGCCTGACCCAAGTGGGACTGCTTGGCGAGTTGACCCGACGCGACGCTCGCCAGCCCGAGCAAACCGAGTCCCATGCCGGCGAGCTTTGCGGGGTGGTCCGCGAATTGGCCCAGACGCTCGACGAGATCGTTTGGACCGTAAACCCGAAGAACGACACGCTCAACAAATTGGCCGCTTACATCGCTGTGTATGCCGAGGATTTCTTCCGGGCGGCGGACGTGCGCTGCCGGCTGGACATTCCTCTGGGCCTGCCGTCGTATCCGCTCTCGGCCGAGGTGCGCCACGAGCTTTTCCTCACAGTCAAAGAGGCCCTCAACAACGTCGTCAAACATTCCGGGGCTTCCGAGGTATGGCTGAGGTTCCGGTTAGAGGAAGCCCGGCTGGAAATCTCCGTGGAGGACAACGGCCGGGGCTTTTCGCCGCAGGCGGTGGACGCCTTCGGCAACGGGTTGACGGGAATGAAAGAGCGCATCGAGGGCATCGGCGGGAGCTTTGCGATCACCAGCGGCGCCAACCAGGGCACGCGCATCCAGTTGGCCATCCCCCTGCATGGGGTCACCTCTCCATCCAGTGCCGTCCGGGCCGCGCGGTAACACTCATGACTATCAAAGTTTCCATTGTGGAAGATGACGAGCGCATCCGCGAGAGCCTCGCCATCTTAATCAACGGCACGGCCAACCTTCGCTGCCTGAGCACGCACGGGAGCGGCGAGGAGGCTTTGGCGCAAATTGGGGCTCTCCAGCCGGACGTCGTGTTGATGGACATCAACCTGCCGAAAATGTCGGGCATTGAGTGTGTCCGCCAGCTCAAAACCCGCCTGCCCAAACTTCAGGTTCTCATGCTCACCATGTACGAAGACGACGAGCAAGTTTTCCAATCCCTCGTGGCCGGGGCGAGCGGATATCTGCTCAAACGCACTCCCCCGGCGGAGTTGATCCAGGCCATTGAAGAGATTCACGCCGGCGCCTCCCCCATGTCGGGCAAGATCGCGCGCACCGTCGTGGAATATTTTCAAAAGCTTCAGGGCCGCGGCCCGGAAGAGGAGCAACTCTCCCCGCGCGAGCGGGAGATTCTGGATCTCCTGGCCAAAGGCTACCGGTACAAGGAAATCGCCGACACCCTGGCCGTGGGCTTCGAAACCGTTCGATCGCACCTTAAGAACATCTACGAAAAGCTGCACGTCCACTCGCGGACGGAGGCGGTGGTTAAATACCTCCGCAAGTAGACCCTCCCCCGAATGGGGGACAGAATCAGACATTTACCCACCGATCTCGAGCTGTTCTCCCACCAAAAGGGGAGTGTATTGGCGCACGCCCCTGGTAGGATCAGACCTGAAATGTCTGCAACCCATGCGCACGAATTCGGCGGCCACCTGACGGTGGGGCCTGGTGTGAGCCGGGTTTGCAGCCTCCTATTTGCTCATGCCTATCAATGTTTCCATTGTCGAGGATGACAAGCGCATCCGCGAGAGCCTGGCCGTTTTGATTAACGGCGGGGAGTCGATCCGCTGCGTCAGCGCCCATCCGAGCGCCGAAGACGCACTGCGGGAGCTGGTGAGCAAGAACCCCGACGTGGTGTTGATGGACATCAACCTGCCGCAGATGTCGGGCATTGAATGCGTGCGCCGGCTCAAGGCGATGCTTCCGAAGCTTCAAATCCTGATGCTCACGATGTATGAGGATGACGATCTCGTGTTTCAGTCGCTGATGGCAGGTGCCAACGGCTACCTAGTCAAACGGACGTCTCCCGCCGAGCTTCTTGAAGCCATCGAGGAAGTTCATAGCGGGGCTTCGCCGATGTCCGGCAAGATTGCACGGACTGTCGTGGAGTACTTCCAGAGATTAGAGAAAGCCTCCGCTGACCATCCGCGGCTCTCGAAGCGAGAAGAAGAGATCCTGGACTTGCTCGCCAAGGGCTACCGTTACAAGGAAATCGCCGAGAGCCTGGCCATCAGCTTCGATACGGTGCGCTCTCATCTGAAGAACATCTACGACAAACTGCAGGTCCATTCGCGGACGGAAGCCGTGGTGAAGTATCTGCGGCGATAACCTATGCCCTGCGCTCCCATCTTCGAGCTTATCCCCCAAAAAGGGGATGCCAGGGGGGGTGTCGACGCTCCTTTTCAGCGATCGATCACAACAAAAGGGGATAGTTCGGACCGGCGAGTTGTGGATAGAATCACCAAGGATAAGCTCGTTGTCAGCCGTCGGAGTCATCGGGCCTCTATTCGAGAAATTGTGCGCATCACTGCAATGAATGCTGGACAGGAGCCGAGCGGATCTGGGATACCGTGTGTATCCATGCCCGCTGCTGGCGCAGTCTTTGGGATGCAGGGAGGCAGTTTCGACTCGAATGAGAGAAGGCTCGGCGGCAGCCGCGAGGCATCCGACCACGGTTCAAGATTTCCCAGCCAGGATTGTAGCGCATTGCGGGGCCGGCCTCTCGATGCGCAACGATGGCTCTCCGGCTGTCGGACGCCTGATGAACTGAGGTCCTATTTGGTATGAGAGCAAACCGAAAATAAACAACCCACTACACCGAAACACAAACTGACCCCGAAAGGTAATCAATGAACAGGAAAACATCCCTTAGCCTTGTCGCTGCGTCTCTGTCCTTCCTGGGCGGAACGGGCGCGTGGGCGCAATCGTATTCCAACACCGTCATGGCGTTGAGCCCAGCGGCCTATTGGCCTCTGAGCGAGACCGCTCAACCCCCGACAGCGGGCCTTTATGTCGCCACCAACATCGGCACCCTCGGCGCCGTGGGCAACGGCTACTACGAGACCTGGTGGTACACCAACACCGCCTCCGCCCGGGCCTATGTCGAGACCAATGACATCGTCCATGTCGCCGGCGCTACGGGCGACGGCGATACCGCCATGAAGGACGGAACGGCGGGCCAGTATGTCGTCATTCCTCGCTCTACGAATGGCGTCGCCAATTCTGCCGTCACGATTCAGGCGCCGTTCTCGATCGAACTGTGGGCCTATCCCACATCCACCACGTCGGCCCTGTATCCGTTGGTGACCGAAGGGCGCAACAATATCGTGGAGGGGTCCGGGACGAGCTTTTCCACCGTTTTGGCCGGTTTCAGCCTGGGGCAGTACGGCGCTAACTTTTACTTCAACGTGTCGAATACCAACGGCCAGAACCGGCCGGAGGTCGATGCCTCCTTCACCGCCAACGCTTGGTACCATATCGTGGCCGTCTTCGACGGGACGACGGAGTACATATACAAGAATGGCAACCTGGTGTCGCATGCTTTGGTGACGCCCAATGCAGCGGGTCTGTATTATGTTCCCGACATGGTTTCCCCGTTGATGATCGGCGCGGGCACGGACCTTGCGGCCAGCGACGGCGGCAACGCCTTCCCGGGCAACATCGATGAGGTGGCTATCTACAATGTGGCATTGAACGCCGGCCAAATCGCGAACCATTACGGCGCTCAGAGCAATAATTACTCGGGGACGGTCCTGGGGGATAATCCTATCATTTACTTACGGCTGGACGAGCCGGCCTTCACGCCCGCGACCTTAGCCGCGTGCCCGATGGCCACCAACTACGGGACTATCGGAGCCAACGCAAACGGCATTTATATGCCCGGGACCGTTCCTGGCATCGCCGGGCCGCCTTACAAAGGCTTTGGTTCCACGAGTCGCGCGGTTGCCATACCCTTCAATGCCGGCGTCGATGTCGGCAACGGCAACATCCCCGCTCTGCTCAATCCGACGGGCAAAACTGCCTTTAGTGTGGCGGGGTGGTTTCAGGCCAATCCGTCTGACTGCGATGCCCGGTTCCAACAGGTGATCAGCCACAGCGATTCGAGCTGGCGGCTTTCCCTGGACACCGTGGGGGCCAATCACTTCAATCCTGGCAATGGCATCGAATTGCAGGCGGCCAACGTTGTGGACGCCTCGACCAACAACATGCTGGTTAACGATGGGCTGTGGCACTTCGTCGCGGGCGTTACCGACGGCACCAACGAGTCCCTCTATGTGGATGGCACGCTGGTCAAGAGTGGCAGTCCGATGGGGAGCATTGGCGGCAGCGCCGCAGATGTCATGCTGGGCGGCGACCCGGTCTGGACGGCGCCCAACGGTTCGGTGCCCGGCGGCCGGTACTTCGACGGCAACATTGCTCAGATGGCGTTCTTCACCAACGCGCTGACGGCTGCTCAGATTCAGCAAATCTATTCCGCCGGCGGCGTGCCGCCCTTCTTCCGCAGCCAACCGGTCGCCGGCGTCCTTAACGCCGGCCAGAGCTTTACCAACACAGTCGCGGTTGGCGGCGCCACGCCGTACAGCTATCAATGGTATCTCAACAACAGCCCGGTTTCAGGCCAAACCAATGCCAGCCTGGTCTATTCTCCGGCCACCGCCGGCGAATCCGGCAACTACTACGTCGTGGCCACCAATGCTTATGGCGCCACCACCAGTTCCGTGGTCCAGCTGACGGTTTACGGACCGCCCACTGTCCAGCAACAACCGCCCACAGCGATGACTGTTTTCGCGGGGACCAGTCCCACCTTGTGGGTAGAGGCTGCCGGAGCGACCCCCATGTATTATTACTGGAAGAGCAACTCCAGCGTGGTGGCTTCCGGGACTAACTCCACCTACACCATCACCAACATCCACACCGGCGCTACCTATAGCTGCACGCTGTCCAACATGGTGACGACCGCTTCCATGAATCCGATCGCCATCACCGTGGTGGCGGCACCGACTGCTCCTTATCCTGTTCAGGTGCTGGCGGATAAACCGATGGCCTACTATCGCCTGGACGAAGGTCCGGATAACAACAATGGCGATGACGGCGTCATCGCCTGGGACTACGCCGGCGGCAACAATGCCGTCTACACCAACGTGGTGCTCGGCCTGCCTGGCTACAATACCGAGTCCTTCGGCAGCAGCGGCGCCAGCGATCCAACGGAAACCTCAGTGTTGTTCGGAGAAGCCTCCCAGAATAACAGCTTCGCCGGCGGGGTCCCCGCGTTTGTCAATTTTGGCACTCCCAGCGGCGGGAATGCCGAATTCTCGGTTGAGGCGTGGGTCAGCGAAACGCTTTATCAAACCCTCACGGGAGATGCGATTGTTGCGCTGGGCACCGGCAACGGCGGCGAGCAGTTCGTGCTCGATACGGGAGCCGGCACCTCCGGTACTTTGCGCTTCTTCGTCCGCAATGCGGCCGGTAATGTCAGCGGCGCCAGCAGCACCAACCTGATTCTGAATGACAACAAATGGCACCATGTCGTGGGCGTTTGCGACGAGGCCAACGGAAATGTGCTTCTCTACATGGACGGCGCGCTGCTCACGAGCGGCACGATTACGCCGGGCAGCGGGTTGCTGGCGTCCACCACGCCTATGAGCATCGGCGCACGGCAGTCCGAGAGCGTGACTCCCGCCACCTATGACGCCCAGTTCTATGGCTTCATTGACGATGTGGCTGTTTACGGAAAAGCCCTCTCGGCCACGCAAGTGCAGGCCCACTATTTTGCCGCGGGCGTTCCTCCGGTCATCACCCAGGTTTCCCCAGCCAGCCAGTTCAATGCGAACGCGGGGACTACGGTGACGATGAGTGTGGTTGCCCAGGGCACGACGCCCTTCACCTACCAGTGGTATGATCCGAATTCTAATCCCATCCCTTGGGGGACGGGCGCCACGCTCAACCTGACCAATATCCTGGCGAGCCAGGCCGGTAACTACACGGTGGTGGTCAACAACCTCTATTCGCCACCGTCCGCGACTGCCAGCATCTACCTGACCGTCGGGTCCGGCCCGCCGCAGATCACGGCGGATCTGCAACCGACCAATGTCACCTGCTACGCGGGCACATCCAACAGCTTCTCGGTGGCGGTGTCGGGCAGCGCGCCTTTCTTCTACCAATGGTATTTGGATGGGGGGAAGATCAACGGTGCGGCGAACCCCAGCTACAGCTTTGCGGCGCTGGGCGGCACCAATACCTACTATTGCGCCATAAGTAACAATGCCGGCGGGCCGATATACAGCAGCACCGCAACGGTGGTTGGGGTGGTTGCGCCGACGCTTAACACGAATGATTACAGCTCGAGCGTCAAAATCACGTTCTCCGGCTATAATCGCACGGACGCGCTGGTGAACTTCCCGGTGCTGGTGGAATTGGGCACGAATATGTCCGGCTTTTCCTATCAGCAGTTCGCCTCGCCTGAAGGCGGGGATCTGCGGTTCACGGATTCGACCGGGACGCGCGAGCTGCCGTATGAGATCAACCAGTGGAACCCGAACGGCACCTCGACGGTTTGGGTGCAAGTTCCCTCGCTCTACTCCAATGCGGTGATCTGGGCTTATTGGGGCAATCCGGAGGCGATCACGCCGATGGCATGGTCCACCAACGGCGGAGTCTGGCTGCCGAACTTCGCAGATTCGCCCAACTTTGACCTGGTCTGGCACCTGGAAGAAAGCGGCACGAACTTTGCGGACAGCACCCTGCTGAACCCGGGTGTTTCCACCAACCCGCCAACCCTCACCGGTGGCATTGTTGGACAAGGCTGCCTCTTCGATGGCGCCAGCACCTATGTGAGCGCCGGGGTGGTCAATCCCGGCCAGGAGTTCACCCTGTATGCCTGGGTGAATCTCGCCGCGGCGGAAAGCAACATCCAGGGCATCTGGGCCGGCGACGGTGGCAGCGACACCGCCGGCTTCCGCTTCTACGTCAATAGTTGGAACACGACCGATGGCAAAGTGGTCCTGGAAACCGGCGATGGCGGCGCCGACAAGACCATCGCCACCGGCGGGGGCCTGGTTACTCCGGGGGGGTGGCACATGCTGACGGCGGTGATTGACGAAGGCGGGACCAACGCCCTGATCTACGTCGATGGCGCCCTAGAGGCGTCTGGGACCATTCTGGGCGACTTCGTCAATACGAACACCCTCCACCTCGGCGACTTCAACGGCGGGTTCTGGTACCTCAACGGCGCCATGGATGAGGCGCGCATCTCCACGACCACCAACTCCGCGAGCTGGATCTGGGCGACTTACGCGACCATGGCGCAGAACGCCACGTTCAGCACGAATTCGGGCGTCAGCACGACCGACGTGGACCTGAGTTATCAGGTTATCAACGGCGAGCTGGTCCTGACTTGGCCGCAGGGGACCCTGCAAGCGGCCGGCCAGGTGATCGGCTCTTACACCAACGTGCCGGGCGCCACCTCGCCGCATACCAATGCGATGACGGCCCCGCAGTTGTTCTACAGGGTTAAAGTCCGCTAACAGCCCGTGTCTTCGTTAGGATGAGGGGCGGGCGCGCCACCCGGCGTTCCCGCCCCCATCCAACGAGCCGGCAGAACAATGACAACGCCTTTGGCTCAAACAGATTCAGATCCGATGCTTTGCGAAGCCCTCCACTACCTATCGGGTGCCGACAAATTGACGGCAGCCGAGCGGCGTCAGCCCGCGGCCAACGGGTATCCAACAGAGACAGTTTAAGTTTATGAGAAACAGCCAAAAAAGCCGATATCCGCGGAGGTTTCAGCCGCGCCGAACAGCGCCACCGACAAGCCGGCTTCGCCAAACTCCCGGTTTCACGCTTATCGAGTTGCTGGTGGTTATCGCGATTATTGCCATCCTGGCGGCGATGCTGCTGCCGGCCCTAAGCCGCGCCAAGTTGAAGGCCCAGGGGATCCAGTGCATGAGCAACCTCAAGCAATTGACCGTAGGGTGGAAAATGTACGCCGACGATAATAACGGCGTGCTGGCCCCGAACATGGCCGGCTCCGGCAATGCCAGCAGCTCGGGTTGGATCATGGGGTGGCTCGATTACAATGGCGGCCTCCCCGCAGGCGCCGATACCAACACGTCCTATCTTATCAATCCCCAGTACGCCGTGCTGGGACCTTACCTGAAATCACCGGGCGTCTATAAGTGCCCCGCTGACACGAGCTTGAGTTTCGGCCAGACTGGCGCCCCCCGCGTCCGCAGCGTCTCCATGAATCAGGCCGTCGGGCCGGGCACGAATGGGACTGCCGCCGGCCAGGGGTCGTGGCTGCCCGCCCCCGAATACTTCGTTTACGTTAAGGAGTCCCAGATTCTGGCTCCGCCCCCGACGGACCTGTTTGTGTTCCTGGACGAGCATCCGGACAGCATTAACGATGGTGGCTTCGCCGTCCAGATTCCGGCCAACGTCTACTCGACCGCCTGGATTGATTGGCCCGCCAAGTATCATGGCGGCGCCGGCGGCTTCACCTTTGCTGACGGCCATGCGGAAATCCACAAATGGCTTAATCCGGGGTCCATTCCCAACGTGAGTGGAGTCCAGAAAGCAGAAGACACCGTCACGATGCAAATGAAGAACATGGACATTATCTGGCTGGCCAAGCATACCTCCGCCCCAGCCAACGGTACGGCGCTTCCCTACTAAGAGTGAAGAAGGCCAGGCAACTGAGCTCTGGAAATGGCGTTCGAGTTCCGAAAGACGAAAGCCGGTTGCAAGACCTGCGCTGCCGGGAATGTCGCCGCCCGGACCTTTCGGCCCGCGTACCGGAGCCCGAGGCATCGGGATTCTATGGCGTGGGCCTATGTTGTGTATTTGGAATTAGCTATCCTGATCGCGTGGTTCGCCACTGCCGGTCTCCTGGTTGCGGCCCCGCTCTCCGACCCGGCGGTGGACGCGTACAACGCGCGCGTTGGCACCGAAACCTTCGGGGGCCTTTACACGTTTACCACCAACACGCTGCTGGTGGAGACGGCGGAGGCGATTACAAATCTGGGCAGCGACACCATCAAGTTGTACATGGGCGGAAGCACCGCCAGCCAAAGCGGCGTGACCATGCCCGCCAATGTGACCAGCCTCATGACCTTGGCCCGGGATGAGCCCTCTTACCGCCAGGTCTTCGACATGCCCTTTCGCCATTTCATCATGTGGGCCTACCCGCTGTCCAACCCGGACGCCCCGTTTCAGAGCGGAACCTATACTCCCACGGAGCAGGCCAACGACTATCGGGAGATGTATGACCTGACGCAGTATTTCCTGACCAACTACAACAACTCCGGGAAGACTTTCTACCTGGGCCATTGGGAGGGGGACGGTTATCTGGAGGTCAACAACTGGACCACCAACCCCAGCCCGGCGGTGGTCTCGGCGATGATCCAGTGGGAAATCAACCGCCAGCAAGCCGTTGATGACGCCAAGAAGGCCACTGGCTTCACCAACGTCTGCGTCTATTACTACGCCGAGGCCAACCGGGTGCGGGACGCGATGCTCAACGGCGCGACCAACAACGTGCGCATGATTGACGCGGTGATTCCTTACGTCACCAATCTCGATTATATCTCCTATTCGTCCTATGACGCGGAGAATCTGAGCGCGTCCGATCTCTACACGACGCTCAACTACATGGAGAACCAGTTCCCCACGAACAAGGCGGCCAGCGTGCCGGCGCCGCGCATGTGGGTAGGCGAATACGGGTGGGGGTATGACACGAGCGCCGCCCAGGAACCGCTGAATCGCGCTTATATCCAACGGCTGCTCGGCTGGAACTGGAACGGCCGATGCCTCCCCTTCATCCTCTTTTGGGAAATCTACAACAACCAAGCGCCCTCGACCGGCGCGACCAATTGGTACTTGATTGACCCCAACGACAACAAGGTCGAGTCCTGGTATCTGCAGGAGCGCTTTCTTAACCAGGCACGCCTGCTGGTGGCGCAGTTCCAGGAACGCAATGGCCGGCTGCCGACCGACACCGAGTTCTCGGCGTGGACGGGACCGTTGCTCGATCAGGTGTTGGCCGCGCCGGTCAACCTCGCCGTCGCGAATCTCAGCTCAACTCCGCTCACCAACGCGGCCACTCAAGTCTCGGGCAGCCTCACGCAGGGGGTGTATGGAGACGACCAAGCCGGGGTATGGGTGTTTTGGGGGCGCCAGGACGGCGGCATGGTGCGAGGCGCCTGGGAGAACAGCCAGTTTGTGGCCATTAACACTAACTTCAATCCCGCCGTTTTCAGCGTGGTGCTGGCCAATCCTTTGCCCCAGACCAATTACTATTACCGCTTCTATGCGACCAATGCCAGCGGGGAGGTCTGGGCCCCGGCTCCGGCCCGGTTTTCCACCACGACGCTCTCTCCGTCCGACTTCGCCTGCAGTCTGAAGATCACGTTCAGCGGCTATAACCGTGGAGAAACGCTGACCAATTTGCCCGTGCTGGTCAACCTGAGTACAAGCCTGCCGGGGTTTTCCTACCGGCAATTCGCCTCGGTTGTCGGCGGCGACCTGCGATTCACTGACGCGAGCGGCTCGCGCTTGCTGCCCTACGAAATTGATGAGTGGAACACGAATGGCGTGTCCCATGTTTGGGTCACGGTGCCGTCCGTTTCGGGTCCAGGCGACTGCATCTATGGCTACTGGGGCAACCTGGCGGCGACGAATCCGCCCGCCTTCAGCACCAACGGCTCCGCCTGGGCGCCCAACCATACTCTGGTCTGGCACCTCAAGGAGAGCGGGTTTCCTTATGCAGACAGCGCGCAGCAGTACCCGGTGCTGCAGGGCGTTGCGGCTGCTTCGACCAGCGGCGAGATAGGCAAGGGCTGCCTTTTCAATGGCACGACGGAGTTTCTCAATCCCGGGTCGATCAGCCTCGGTAACGGCTTCACGTTTTCCACATGGGCGAACATGGATCCGGCCGCCACGAACATCCAAACCCTCTGCGCCAACAAGGCCGGCGGCTCGGCTAGCGCCGGATTTGCTCTTTATATCAATAATTGGAACACTGCGAATCAGACTTTGGCCCTGGAGACGGGGGATGGGGTGCAGGGCATGATGGCCTCGACCGCCGCGGGGGCGGTATTGCCCGGTGCCTGGCATCACATCGCGTGCGTGGTGGACAGGACGGGCGGCGCCGCCCATTTGTACGTGGACGGGATTGACCGGACCGCCACCAATGCCGTCCTGCCGACCTTCATCAACCAGGCCGGGTTCAATCTCGGCCGCTTTACGAACAACTACTACTATTTCAAAGGCGCCATGGATGAGGCGCGGCTGGAGGCGGGAACACGGTCCTCCAATTGGGTCTGGGCCAGCTATAGGAGCGAGGGCTACAACAGCAGCCTGGAGAGCTATTCGACAGTGACGCAGCAATCGCCGCCGCTGTCTTTGGCGGCCAATGGGGGCGGGCTGTTACTGAACTGGCCCGGCAACGGATCGGGCCTCGCTCTTTACTCAACCACAAATCCGGCGCCGCCGGCAGTCTGGACTCCAGTGACGAATATTCCGGCATTGGTCAATGGCCAATGGCAGGTGCCGATAGGGGTTTCCAACAGCGGCCGCCGCTTCTATCGGCTACAATCCCAATGAAGGACCCGGGCTCGCTAATATCCGTCTCGAAATTCACCACGATAAATGAATAACACGTTTCGCACTTTGATTCTGGCTATCGCTCTCGGCTGGGTCTCGACAACGCCGGCGGCGGACAAGCCCGCCGGCATCGCGCCCGTCACTTTCTCGCGAACCAGCGGCGACAACAAATATGTCTATGCCCATTTTGTGACCTGGTTCAAGACCCGGGAACGCTCCGGTCGCTGGGAGATGTGGAATTCCGACTACGCGGATGCGCGGCATAATCCGGATGAGATTTTGGAGAACGGCCACCGCGACGTGGCTACGACGGCTTACCCGTTGTCCGATGTGTATGACACCTGCGATCCCGACATCATGGAATACCAGTTTCTGCTGATGAAGCTGGCCGGGGTGGATGGGGTCATTGTCGATTGGGACGGGCGGCGGATCCATTCCTATCGCCACGAGGGTCTTATGACCGTCCTTCCGTATCTGCAGAAATACAATCTCAAGCTGATCCTGTGCTTTGAGGAATGGTGCGGGTATTGGCCGAAGGGAACCTTCGCTGATCGCGACGCCGAGATCAAGGCGGCTGCCGACGAAATCCGCTGGATGACGGAGAACATTCTCGACAAACCCTTCTACGGCACGGTGGGCGGCAGAAAGCCGGTCCTCATCTTCCGCAAAGAGCCCGACCAGTGGTTCAACCTGGCCGAATGGACTCAACTGGCGCCATTGCTTACCGATGAGGGCGGGGCGCTGATTTTCGCCGAGGGCTTTGCGATGCAGTTCGCCCCGGTCTGCGACGGCGGGTATTTTTGGGTAGGGGGCGGCACGCTGGCGAATTGCGAGAAGAACTACAAGGGCTTTTTGACGATGAACCAGGACAAGGCCCGAACGCAGCCGGCGTTTGTCTTCGGCTCGGCCAATCCTTCCTTCAATGACACGCCGGTCTGGGGGTGGGGCGGGGGGCCGCGGATTTCGCCCGACTACCACGGCGCGCGTTTTAACCGGACGTGGGAGCTGTCCATCGAGCACAAGGTTGATCTGGTTCAGTTGGTTACCTGGAACGACTGGAATGAAGGCACGGAGATCGAGCCCTCCGACACCTTCGGTTACCGTTATCTCGAATCGACCAAGAAATATGCCGCGCAGTACAAAGGGGTATCCGACCACGTGCCGAACGAAACGCTCCGGATTCCTCTTCGTCTCCTCAAAGCCCGGCAGAAAACCGCCATGCTGGCGGAATCAGATCGGAAGACCAACCTGAGCAAGCAACTGGACCAGGTGCATGAGGCATTGCTGGCAGGCGATTGCCAGAAAGCGGCCCAGGCCATGCAGGCCGCGGAATCACTCCTGTAACCTTTATCTATCGCTGTCATGTTGCACATCAATCTAAAAACCATCGACCTCGTCGTCATGGCGGTCTATGTCGTGGTGCTCGTGGGCTGGGGGCTGTACCACTCGAAACGGAAGAGCGCTGAGGATTATTTCCTGGGAGGCCGCGGCATGCCCTGGGGGCTGGTGGGGCTCTCGATGTTCTCGACGGTTGTCTCCAGCTCGGCACTTGTAGGCTGGTCCGGCGACACTTACAGCACTGGCATCTCCGTTTTCAACTACGGCATCTCCGGCGCCATTCTGGTGCTGGTTTTCTTTCTTATCTTCTTCCTGCCATTTTACCTGAAGAGCAAGGTCTACACGCTGCCGGAGTTTCTCGAGGGACGGTTTGACCAGCGCAGCCGATACTACTTATCGGTCATCTCCATTATCGGTTATACCTTTCTGGATTCTGCCGTGACGCTCTACGCCGGGGCATTGATGATGAACATGATCTTTCCCTCCGTGGATATGCGATTGCTGATTTGGGGGCTGGCCATTGTCTCGGCCTCTTACACTCTCATTGGGGGGCTATCGGCGGTCATGTATGCGGATATCCTTCAAGCCACTATTCTGTTCATGGGATCAGTGGTCCTGACGGTCGTTGCGTTCTCGAAAGCGGGCGGCTGGACAGCGGTGATGCTGGCGGCGCCTGAGGGACACCTGAGCCTGATCCGGCCCGCCAACGATCCTTCCGTTCCGTGGCCGACATTGGTGCTGAGCCTGCCTTTGCTGGGCTTCTATTACTGGGGCACCAGCCAGGCGATGGTGCAGCGCACGCTCAGCGCCCGCAACATCAATCACGGCCGCTGGGGCAACCTGTTGGCCGCCGGCCTCAACTTCGTCATTTTCTTCATCATGGTGCTGCCGGGCCTGCCGGGGCGGGTGCTGTTCCCTCACTTGGAGAAGGCTGACCAGGTGTATCCGAAGCTGGTGTTTGAGATTCTGCCGCCCGGCCTGACCGGCCTGGTGGTGGCTGGTTTTCTGGCCGCCCTAACCGCGGCGCTGAGTTCGACGCTGAACTCCGCCGCCACGCTCTTCACGATGGATATCGCCACCAAACTCAAGCCGGGCATGACCGGGCGCCAGCAGGTCCTGGCGGGGAACCTATCGGGCCTGGTCATCATCATCGTTGCGGCGCTGTGGGCGCCCCAGATCCAGAAATTCGATTCGGTGGTGAAGTACTTCCAGCAACTGCTCTCTTACATGGCGCCGCCGGTTGTGGCGGTGTTCCTCTGCGGCCTGTTCTGGCGCCGCGCCAACGGCACCGGGGCTTTTGCCGGGCTGATCTCGGGCCTGGTCATCGCCATCGGCCTGTTGCTAGGCATCAAACACACGCCTCTGGCCCACTGGCACTTCCTTTATGTTGCCCCCTTAATCTTCGCTATCTCTTTCGCCATCATCGTGGCGGTCAGCCTGGCCACGCCCGCCCCCGCCGCCGAGACGGTCCGCCGGTTTGTCTGGCGCAAGGACTTCTTCGCAGGCGAAACGCAGGAATTGGCCGCCATGCCTTGGTACAAGAACTATCGGGTCCTCTCGGTCCTGTTGCTCAGCGCCACCGCCGCCTTTGTCTATATCTGGCGCTGACACTCAGCACGTCGTTACCCGCGAATCTGGTGATCCTTTTCTTATGAAGCTCGAAAAGTTTTCCGGCAACCCTGTACTTTCTCCCCATCCCAAAAACAATTGGGAAAACCTGGCGGTGTGCAACCCTGGCGCCTGGTACGAAAACGGCACTTTCTACCTGCTATACCGTGCGGCGGGCGATGATCCCGACCATATCATCCGCTTCGGCCTGGCCACCAGTCAGGACGGCTTCAAATTCAAGCGCATCGGGAGCAAACCCGTCCTGAGTCCCAGCGCCGACGGGGAGGATGCCGGGTGCATCGAGGATGCGCGGATTGTGAAGATTGACGGCCATTTCTTCATTACGTATGCCTACCGCCCATACCATCCCGGGCAATACTGGCTCGCGCCTGACAACTCGGCGTTCAGTCCCAACGACAAGACGCTGCCCGAGGCGTTCGGCCAGAATTCAACCTGCTCGGGTCTGCTGGTATCTGAGGATCTGAAGAGCTTCCGGCGCCTGGGCCGTATTACCGATCCGACGCTCGATGACCGCGATGTCATCTTGTTTCCGGAGAAAATCAACGGCCGCTATGTCCTGTTACGCCGGCCTAAACAGTGGGTCGGCCGCAAATACGGGACCCAGCACCCGGCGATGTGGATTAGCTTTGGAGAGGATCTCCTCAAATGGGGGCCGAGCACGCTGCTGGCTAAAGGAAAGCTTGCCTGGGAGCGGAAGATCGGCGGGTCCACGCCTCCGTTGAAGACTTCCAAGGGCTGGTTCACCCTCTATCATGCAGTGGATGACAAGGGCGTCTATCGGGTTGGCGCGATGATGCTCGACCTGAAGGACCCGCGCAAAATCCTCGCCCGCACCCGCCAGCCCATCCTGGAGCCGGAGGCGGATTTTGAGCGGCGCGGGCTTTACCCGCACGGCGTGGTCTTTCCCTGCGGCAACGTCGTCAAAGATGGGCGGCTCTTCGTCTATTACGGCGGCGCCGACAAGTACATCGGCGTCGCCACCGCAGACTTTGCCAAGTTGGTGGAATCTGTTATGAGGTCCGGGGAATAGCCCCCCCGATGAGGCTTCGCATTATTGGCCTGTGGCGAGCTGCGTTATTGCGGGCTTCCCTCGCTGGACCTGAACCTGGTTGTTGCCGAGATTCTCGACGCGGCTTGCGAGTCCGCCGGGGCGGGCAAGCGGATTGATCCGCCGCCATGAGGACCGTTTCACACGGGAGCTTGGGCGCCGATGTGAGACGAGACCGTTCGGTGTCAAACGCCCCGCTGGATGCGGTGAAAACTATCTGCCTGATACTCATTGCGGTAGGTCTTTGTGCGCACGCCGTAGAGCTTCCGAGTTCTGCACGGGCTCTGTCACTCGCGCGTTGGATTGGTGAGCAACAAGAGCTTAAGCCGGAACAGTCCAGTTTTGGCGCTATCAAGATAGAGCCGGGCGTGGCGGCGACCAGCACCGATGGCACAGCCTATTGTCGCGTCAGCCCTTACTTTGCCAACCTCGCTGTCCTGAGCTTGCTGCGCGCAAGGACCCCAGGGTGTCTGGAGGTTGCCGACCGTTGGATTCACTGGTATTGTGCCCACTTGAACCCCCAGAGCGCTCCTGACGGGGTTCCTGACGAGCACTTCTATCAGGGAGACGGAACGGGTGAGACCACCTGCGTCAGGCCGGAGACCAAGAATCTCTGCCATTACAACGATGCGACCGATAGCTCTGCCGCCACTTTTTTTTGCGTGTTATGGGCTGACTTTGAAGCCGGAGCCCCGCGGGAAGCTCTCGACACTCCCAAAAGACGAGAGCCGCTGGAATCCTTGGCTGTGACGCTGCTCAAGCTGCAGCAATCGGATGGCTTGTGCTGGGCCAAACGGGATTACCGCGTGAAGTACCTGGAGGACAACTGCGAGGTTTTCGCCGGGCTATGCGCGTTGGCCAACCTGGAGAGCAACGTATTCAAGGATGCGAACCGTTCCGCGTTTTACGAGCAGGCCGCCAACCGGGTCCAACGGGGAATTATCGAGGGGCTCTATGATAAAGAAAGGGAGCTTTATTACGTGGCGAAGTTTGAAGATGGCCAGCGTTCAGCGGCCGACCTCAAGCAATGGTATCCGGACACCCAAGCTCAATTATGGCCGCTGCTATTCGACGTCGTTACTCCCGCCGCGCCAGAGGCGCCGGCCGTGATAGCCGCTGTCAACTCCCATTGGAACGGGCTTGCCAGCCCGGACTGGGCTAAGAGCCCGGACCGCGTCAACCATGGTTGGATCGAGGCAGGATTCGCTTACGCCGCCTTGAAGGCTGGCGAAACCAACCGGGTCCGGAGCTATCTCCAGGCAGTAAACCGCACGAAACTTCAACCGGTCGCCAGATTCGCGCCGCCTCTCACCGTGGCCGACGCGGGATGGTTATTGCAGGTATTAATCGCTCTAGAAAGATGAACTCCATTTCAGACTTTAATCGGCCGAAAGCGCCATTTGCGACCTTGGCTGTCGCGTGGCTCCTGACGGGGCTGGCCATGTATGCGCAAACGCCTTTCACCCTATCGTCCGGCTGGCAATTGCAAAGCAGCTCCAGCGTCACTGACGCGGGCAATGTCATCTCTCAGACAAACTATTCTCCGGTCGCGTGGCATCCGGCCACCGTTCCCGGCACGGTTTTGACCAGCCTGGTCAACGCCGGGGTCTATCCCGAGCCGTTGTATGGGACGAACAACTGCAATATTCCCGACAGTCTTTGTCTGACCTCCTACTGGTATCGGACCAGCTTCATTGTGCCCGCCTCCTATGCCGGCCAGCACGTGTGGCTCAACTTCAAGGGCATCAATTACACGGCCACCGTCTGGCTCAATGGCAGCAATCTCGGCGAGATCCAGGGCGCCTTCGCCCGCGGCACCCTGGAGATAACTTCCTTTGTCAACGTTGGCGGCTCGAATGCCCTGGCCGTGCTGGTCCAACCGGAGCCCAATCCCGGCGCGCCGCATCAGAAAACCATCGCCAGCGGAACCGGCCAGAATGGCGGCGCCACCGGCACCGACGGGCCGACGTTTTTGTGCACTGTCGGCTGGGATTGGATTCCCACCATTCGAGACCGGGACACTGGGATTTGGCAGGACGTCACGGTTTCGGCCAGTGGCCCAGTGGTCGTTCAGAATCCATATGTCACGTCGCAAGTGGCGTTGCCGAGCCTGGCCTCGGCGGATTTGACGATTCAGACGACGATAAGCAACGTCACTGCCGTCGCACAAACGGGTCTGTTGAGCGGGGTGATCGACGGCACGAACTCCTTTTCGCAGACCGTGACGCTGGCTGGCAATGCCGCGCAAACGCTGGCCTTCAGTCCCACCAATGCGCCCTCCCTGCACCTGCTCAACCCGCTGCTGTGGTGGCCTAATGGATACGGAGCGCAGAATCTGCACACGCTGGCGCTGAGTTTTTCTGTGGGCGCGGTGAGTTCGGATTCGCAGAACGTGAGCTTTGGGATTCGCCAGATTACCTATACGTTGCCGGGCTCCGGCAACCTGGCGCTCTCCGTGAACGGGGTGCCGGTGGTAGCCAAGGGGGGCGATTGGGGGATGGATGAAGCCATGAAACGAATCCCGACCAATTATCTGGCTGCTCAGATCCAGATGCATCAGCAGGCCAACTACACCATCATCCGGAACTGGGTGGGGCAGAGCACAAGCGAGACGTTTTACGATTTATGCGACCAGTACGGCATCATGGTTTGGGACGAGTTCTTCCAGCCCAATCCCAGCGACGGGCCGGACCCGACCAACACGGTGTTGTATCTGGCCAACGTGCAGGAGAAGCTGCTGCGCTTCCGCAATCATCCGTGCATTGCTCTTTGGTGCGGACGCAATGAGGGAGACCCCGGCCCGGAAGCTGTAGCCACCGGCAACTCAAACCTGCTGGCCGCCCTGGATCCATCGCGGCTCTACCAGGCGAACTCGAGCGCCGGAGCGGGGGTGGCCTCGGGCGGCCCCTATTGTTGGCAAGTGCCGCGGGCCTGGTATTCGGTGGATGCGGCCTTCAAGACCGAGATCGGTTCGATCTCGGTGCCCACCCTGGAGGCGATTGAGGCCATGATGCCGTCCAACGATTGGCAAGTGGTCAATGACGATTGGGCGGAACATGACTTTTGCTCGGGAGCGCAACAAGGGAACCTCTATCCCGGGATTGTTGCCGGCCGCTATGGCCCAATATCGAGCCTGGCCGATTTTGCGCGAAAGTCCCAGCTCATGAACTATGAGTGTTTCCGGGCCATCTACGAGGGCCGTTTTGCCCAGATGTTTAACCCGGTGACCGGCGTGATCACCTGGATGAGCAACCCCGCGCAGCCCAGCTTCGTTTGGCAGCTCTATAGCCACGACCTCGAGCCCAACGCGTCCCTGTTTGCCGTGCGCAAAGCTTGCGAGCCGATTCACATTCTGCTCAACCAAAGCACCTGGCACCTCATGGCGATCAACAACACCCCTCAGTTGTTGAGCGGGCTCACCGCGGTGGTCCAGGTCTATAACCTGGATGGGAGCATGCCTTACGCCCAGACCAACACTGTCTCCGCCTCGGCCAGCGCGGCCACCGACCTGGGCTTGATCGACTTTCCCTCGGGACTGTCCGCCGTTCATTTCGTCAAACTCAACCTGCTCAACGCTCAGGGCCAGATCCTGTCGGACAACTTTTATTGGCGCGAAACCGTGCAGGACGATTTCCAGGCGCTGGACAGCTTGCCGCTGGTCACCCTCGGTGTGCAGGCGACGCAACAAACGGTTGGGAGTAATTGCCTGATCAATGTGACCCTGACCAACGGCTCCCCGACTGTCGCCTTGATGAGCCACTTGCAATTGCGGCAAGCCAGGTCGGGCCAGCGCGTGCTGCCGGTTTTTTACAGCGACAATTATGTCTCCCTGCTGTCCGGCGAGAGCCGCGCCTTGACGATCACGGTGGCGACCAATGATCTGAGCGGCGATGCTCCCTTGTTGTCGGTGGACGGTTGGAATGTCACGACGACACCCAGCGCGCCCTCCGGCAACGCCATCGGGGTGACCAACAACCCCGGCGCGCGGGCCAACAGCGGCCCTGCCAGCAACCTGGCGCGGATTAACTGCGGAGGGGCGGCCACCGGCTTCCTTCAGTTTGGACCGCCATACTACAGCGGCTTCGAGGCGGACGCGAACTACAGTGCCGGAAGCACTGCGAGCACCACCAACGCGATCGATACCAGCGCATCCAACGCCGCGCCAGAAGTGGTTTACCAGTCGGAGCGCTGGGGCACTTTCGCGTACACCTTGCCCGTCGCAACGGCAACTGCCTACACTGTGCGTCTGCATTTCGCCGAGGTCAGGTGGACCTCCGTCGGGGCCCGCATATTCAACGCCGCAATCAACGGCCAGCCGGTCCTGACCAACTTCGACATACTTGCCGCGGCCGGCACCACTAACAAGGCCGTGATCCGGGATTTCCCGGGTGTAGTGCCCAATGGGGACAACAACATAGTCATCTCGTTCACGCCCGGCCCCGCCGATAACCCCAAAGTCTGTGGAATCGAGGTCTTCGCTTCGCTCACCGAGCAGCCCATTGTCACCACGCAGCCGATCAACCAATACGCGGTCATCGGCGGCACGGCGCTCTTCACCGTGAGTGCGGTCGGCGCGGGGCCGTTAAGCTACCAATGGGAATGCAACGGCACTAATTTGGTCGATTCGGCACGCGTGGTTGGATCGTTGAATACCAACCTGGCAATATCCAACGTTGGGCTGGCGGATGCCGGCAGCTACCAGGTGGCGGTCCGCAACAGCTATGGTTCGGTTACGAGCGCAGTGGCAACCCTGACCGTCAGTCCACCGTTTAATGCGTCGGCTTATGCCTGTCGGATGAAGGTTTCCTTCCCTGGGTATAATCGCAGCGAGATCCTGAGCAACTTCCCGGCCCTGGTGAACTTGAGCACCAACCTGCCCGGCTTTAACTACAGGCAGTTTGCTTCTCCAAGCGGCGGGGATCTGCGGTTTACGGATCCCAGCGGCATAACGGTGATTCCGTTTGAGATTGATGAATGGGACACTAACGGCATGTCCCACGTCTGGGTCCGAGTGCCGCAGTTGACCGGCACCAACGCTTGCGTCTGGGCGTTCTGGGGTAATCCCTCGGCGGCCCAGCCGCCCGTCTCCGCGACTAACGGTACGGTTTGGTCTTCGGATCACTTGCTGGTTTGGCACCTCCAGGAGCATGGTCTGCCGTACGCGGACAGCGCGGGCCAATACCCGGCCGAAACCGGCGTGGCCCCGGTTTCCACCAATGGGATCATCGGGCAGGGCGGCGCATTCTATGGCGCTACCAACTACCTGGATGCCGGACCGGTCAACCTCAGCCAGGCTTTTACCCTTTCGGCGTGGATAAATATTGCTTCCACCGCCACCAACATCCAGACCGTCTGGGCCAACAAGCCGGGAGGCTCCAGCGAAAACGGCTTTGCCTTGTTTATCAACGGCTGGGAGACAGCCGACAGGAGTGTGCACCTGGAGACGGGGAATGGCAGCGCGGGCGACGTGACCATGACATCGAGCGGCATCGTGAGTCTTGGTCAATGGCACCTGCTCGCGGCGACGATCAATAGCACGGCATGTGTCGCGCATCTGTATCTGGACGGGGTCGATACGACTTTGGCCGGAGGTTCTGTGTATCCCAGTTTTGCGCACGCGAACGATATGAATCTGGGCCGCTTTACGGGCGGCACCTCGTACTTTACCGGCGTGCTGGACGAGGTGCGCATCGCGTCCAATGTGCAATCTTCCAACTGGGTTTGGGCCAGTTGGGCGACCGTTGTCTCGAACACGTCCTTTGCCAGTTACTCGACGATCAACCCCCAGCCTTCGCTCGCGATCATGGGCTCAAGCAGCGGTCCCGTGCTGACTTGGTCCCAGGCCGCGGGCCCCTTCAGTCTTTACGCCGCGACCAACCTGCTTTCTCCGATCCGATGGACGCCCGTCACCAACTCACCGGCCCAAGTTAACGGCCAGTGGCAGGTGACGGTTCCTTCCGCCGGCTCAAGCCGATTCTATCGGCTCCAGCAGTGATCGGCCTTAGGCGGCGGTAAGAAATTAAGGTGGCAACCTGCCTTGTCCTTTTGCCGCCCAGCTTCGTTGCTCACTCGTTACAGATCCATGGGGATATGCGCCTCTTTCGCGCCTCGCTGGGCGGCAAAATCCCGGCGGCATCTTGCCACCTTAATTTCTTACCGCCGCCCTATTGGACTTTTACCCGGAAGTACTGCTGGGTACTCGATGTTGCCAGGGGATAGGGGCTGGTCGCGGCAGTGACATTCGTGAAAGGCCCCGTGGGAATGGGTGCGGACTGGAGGATGCCTGACGCCCACGTTAACACCGGTTGCCCGCTGATTCGCTGGTATTGCAGGGTCACAGCGGGGGGCGCGATAGTGCCGTAGGTGGCGAAGGCACTGTCTGCCACCGTTGCCCAACTCGCCCAGATCCAGGCGGGGGAGCGGACGCCATTTTCGATGCGGGCTTCGTCCATTCCGCCCTTGAAGTAATAGTAGCTGTTAGTAAAGCGGCCGAGATTGAATCCGGCTTGGTTAACGAAGGTCGGCAGAACCGAATTGGTGACCGTGCAGTCGGTTCCGTCCACGTAGAAGTCGGCCGTGCCGCCGGTTCCATCCACCACGCAGGCGATGTGATGCCAGACACCGGGGGAGACGGTTTCAGGGGCAGTCGAGGCCGTCAGGCCCTGAACTCCATCGCCCGTTTCCAAGACTAGAGCCTGATTGGCGGTGTTCCAGTTATTGATATACAAAGCAAAGCCGGCGCTATCCGAGCCGCCGGCCTTGTTGGCGCAGAGGGTCTGGATGTTGGTGGCGGTGGGATCCATATTGGCCCACGTGGAGAATGTGAAGTCGCTGCCGAGGCTGATGGAGCCGGGGCTGAGGTAGTCCGTCGTGCCATTAAAAAGGCAGCCCTTGCCGATTTCGCCGGTCGTCGAAGTGGGCGCGACACCTTGTGAGTCCGGGTAGCGCAGCGTGCTATCTGCGAAAGGGAACCCGCTCTGGCTCAGGTGATAGACCAATTGGAAGTTGTTCGAGCCGCTCAGCGTTGTCCAGGGGGCGCCGTTGGTATTGCATGGCAGCATAGCGCTGTCCGCCGCATTGCCCCAGCACGCGGTGATGTAGTCGTTCGTGGTCGAGATCGAGGACACTTGTACCCAGACCTCCGACTGCCCCGCCGGGTTCCATTCATCGATCTGAAAAGGCAATTCTCTTCCCGTGGCGCTGGCAAACCGGAGATCGGCCCCGGTGCTCGGAGATACAAATTGCGAGTAGGAGAACCCGGGAATGTTGGTGCTCAGGCGGACCAACACCGGGAAGTTCGTTACGCTTACCGCATTGGTGTAGCCGGTGAAGGTGATCTGCATCCCCATGTAATTCGAGGGGTTGAGGAATGTTGCCGCTACTCCCGCGACCACGCCGGTGCTCGAATTAACGCTACCCTGGGCATTGCTAATGGTGACCTGATAGTCGTTGGTTCCCGTCAGGGCTGGAAAGGAGTAGGCGGGGTTGGTTGCCCCGGGGATGTTTTGGCCATTGAGGGTCCACTGATAGCTCAAAGGGGGCATGCCTCCGGCCTGCACCGCGAAAGACACTGGATCGCCCTGCCAGACGATCTGTGAGAGCGGTTGCACGTCGGTTTGCACAAGCGGAGCCGTCACAACCGTGAGCACCGCCGGAGCATTGGAGACGCTGCCGTACTGGTTCGCCACGACTACGGAATAGCTGTTGCCCTGGGTCGCACTGGTAATCACGAGGTTGCTGGTGGCGCTAACGACGTTATTGTTCTGGTCATACCACGTGTAGCTGAGCGGCGGCGAGCCTGTGGCGCTCACGCTAAACGTCGCGGTTTGCCCGTAGCTGACGGTCTGGCTGGTGGGCGGTTGAGCCACCGATGGCGCCATCGAGTAAATACAGGAGATCGGTTGGCTCATGTGGTCTCGAATGCAAGGCTTGCCGACGGCATCGACATAGAGCTGATAGCTTCCCGGAAGCAAGGCCGTCTTGGTGAGATTCGTTTGATACACCCCTGTGGGCACAGAACCCAGAAAAGCCGCGGTCACCCCGTTGGTTGAGGCGTACAGCTCATAATGGTCAACCGTTCGCTCGTCGCCGCCGACGATCGTCCACCAGAAGACGTTGGCCGTATTCACCTGGGAGATCAACGCGAGGTAATTATCAATTCCGGACTCGACTTGCGTTCCTTCCTCCCAATCGCTCCAGGTGGGCCACTGCATGCGGGTCATACTGCTTGGGATAGCCGAATTGATGCTGGCTGCCCTTTCGACCAGGCACAGGCCGTTGCTGCAAGGTAAGTATTTGCCCATCGACCAGCTCACGGATTTCGTGAGGGTCCCGTTGAATTTGGCGCACATGGCTCCGAAGGCCTTTTTTCCTGAGTTCTTGATGGTGGGGTAGTCGCTGGTCAGCGCATCCAGGTTAAAGGGGTCGTTGGGATTGACCCCGGTGTCAAATTCGTCCGTCCACTCGAAGCACTCGTCTTCCCAGGATTCGGAGAGATAGCCGGTTCCCTCTTCCACCCAGACCATCTGGCCGCCCAGGTAGGCTTTAACGCCGGCCATGGCGGTCTGACCGAGGACGGAGCGCACGCCGAAGAACATCAGAATCGGCAGGCCAGTAGTTAAGGGTTCATGCTCATAGTTGGGGTCGCCAAAGTACTGATTTTGACAGTATTGGATTTGGGCCTGCAGGTTGTTCGTGCCGAGGCCCCCTTGCACTCCTTTGTCGACCATGACGATATAGGTGAACGTGTTGTTGGTGAGCCCCGCCAGGTAGGACTTTATTTTTTGGGTCACTCCATCCGTGGAGTCGTTCTGGCCGTACCAATCAATGACCACGCCGTTGAACCCACGATTCTTCATGTCGGTTATCATCGCGGCCACGTAAGTGGTGGTATTATTCGTCAATCCGATATTGATATGCGAACTGGTGCCGAACCAGGGGGTCGCATGCGCGAACCAGCGCAGGTCGGGCCTGCTGGGAACAAGGGTATGCACGTCTGTCTTGGAAACGTGTCCGGGCGTGATCGGATTGAGCGACTCGTCCATCTTGGTGGGATCGACAGCCATGGTTGCGCCGCTCTGGCTTATCCAGGTTGTGGTGCCAAAGTTCGCGGCGAAGTTGGCCTCATTGTAGGCCGGATTCGCCGATGTGTTGTGGTTGGTCAGGGAATTCAGCGCCACGTTAAAACTCAGGCCAAAGACGGTCGCGGCTTGGACCATCATGAGCAGCATCACGCATGAGAGCCAGTGGGGTCTCCAGAATGACCTGTCAGCGGCAGCCTGCCCACTCCGAGCCGATTCAAAGGGCCTTATTTTCACTTTTTTCATTATTTCTCTTTCGCATTCAGACCGAGTTCCTGTATTCCCAAACGCGATTATTGCAGAAGAAAGAGAAAGGGAACAAGCCATAGAATCATACGAGTGGACAGGGAGTTCGGAGGCAGGCCACCGCCATTTGTCGGTTCCTCGGCAGAGATAAGCGGCGTGCGCTAAAGGTGTTGCATTCGAGCCTCGCAAGATCGAATCTACGAACGGTTGGTCCGTATAATCGCGCCAGGCATTAGGGTAAAGCATGTGGACGTGTCCAAAATGTGGCGAGCAGATCGAAGACCAGTTTGACTCGTGCTGGAGCTGTGCGGGAGCAAGTGGCCTTCAGGCTCCAACGGACGTTGCGAATCCCCCGAAAAAGAGACATCGGCTCCGGGATGGCGTGTTGCAGGCAGCGTGCTGCGTCCTGATCTCCGCGGTCATTTTCTGGGTCATCGGTACAGTCCGGGGGATCGCTGGAGTATAGGATGTTTTTGGCCCGCAGCGGCCTCCGTTTGGTGGCAGGGGTTCGTCGCCCGTCCCTCCGGGACAAAAACCGGGCCGAGTTTTTATCGGAGGCAAGCTGCCAGGGAGCCGATTTTGGTCCGTTCAAGGTTCGAGCGTGAATCGGGTCGGCTCATAAGCCTCATTCACCTTCAAGGTGGCGATGCCATCTGCGTAGGACCATCCCCGGGCGGCGTGTGCGAGATCGGAGGGGCTGAGGCGCGGCAGTTGTTCGGCGGCGCCGGAGGCTGACTGGGTGGCGACCGCTTTGGGCTCATGGTCGGTCATGACCTCCAGCACCAAAGCGCGGGGCGCGGGATGGAAGGAGCCCTCGGAGGCTGAGGCTTCGACAATGATGCCGTGAGCGTCCCGCGTTTGATGGAAGCGGCGCTTGAAGAACGCGCCCTTTTGATACGACAGGCTCTCGCCGTCATCCTCATAATACGGCGCCTCGGATTCCCCGGCGGGAGCGATCAGCACGCGCAGCGGGTTGCCAGGCATTTGGCCGGTGTACTGCACGACCGGTTGGCGGAAGATGAAGCCGCCACCGCGAACGAACAGCGGGATGGAGTCGAGGCACGCCGAAACGCGGATGTTGCTCCCGCCGGCGTAATGGCGGCCGGTCCAGTAGTCATACCAATCGCCCTTGGGCAGATAGACGTCGCGGCCGACGGCGCCTTCCCAGAGGATCGGCGCAGCCAGGAGATCCGAGCCAAAGAGGAACTCGTCATCGATAGCGGCGGCGCGCTCCTCATCCGGGTAATCGAAGAACAGCGGGCGCAAGGCGGGCCGGCCGGTCCGCGAGGCCTGCTCCATGACATTGTAGAGGTAAGGCAGCAACTCGTAGCGCAACTCGATCGCGCGTTTGTTGATCGCTTCAAACTGGTAGCCGAAAGACCACGGTTCCTTGTCGGGCGTCCCTTGTTCCGTGTGCGAGCGCATGAAGGGGTAAAAGACGCCAGCTTGGAGCCATCGCGTGTAAAGCTCGCCGGAGGGTGAGCGGACAAAGCCACTGATGTCGCTGCCGACAAAAGGAAACCCGGACAAGCCGAGGCCCAGCAGGGTTGAAACCGACTGGCGCAGCGAGGCCCAGTCGGCGGTGTTGTCGCCCGACCAAACGGCGGCATATCGCTGGCCTCCGGCGAAACTGGAGCGGGTGAGGACAAACGGACGGGCGTTCGGACGCAGCCGCGAGAGGCCTTCGAAGGTCGAGCGGCTCATGAGCTGCCCATAGACATTGTGGATCTCGCGGTGGTCGGTTGGCTGGCCATCGTTGTCATGCACGACATCGAGCGGCATCGTGCCGCCGGGTCGGTCGAATACGGAGGGCTCGTCCATGTCATTCCAAATCCCGGCGATGCCGGCGTCGAGATACCCTTTATACATCGAGCCCCACCACTCGCGGGTGGCGGGCCGGCTAAAATCCGGGAACACGCTCGGGCCCGGGTTCTTTTCGCCCTGCGAAGGCCAGACGGGGCCTTCAAAGACGGTGCCGTCGGGCCGGGTGACAAAGTGGCGGCCGGCCAGGCCGCTATCGTAAGGAGCATAGCCGGGTTCCTTTTTGGGGTGGGGGTCGACGATGCAGACCACGCGGAAGCCCTGGGCGTGCAAGTCGGTGAGCATTTTCTTTGGATTGGGGAATCGCCGGCTGTCCCAGGTGAACGGTTTGTAAGCATCCTGGTAGTCAATATCGAGCCAGAGAACGTCGGCGGGGATCTTCTTTTCGCGGAATGTGTCGGCCAGGAGCCGGACGCGGGATTCGGGGTAATAGCTCCAGCGGCATTGGTTATAGCCCAAAGCCCAGCGGGGCGGCAGCGGCATGCGGCCGGTGAGGGCGGCATAACGCTCGAGCACCTGGGCGGGCTTGGGGCCGGCGATGAAATAGTAGTCCAGATCGCCGCCGGCCGCGCCGAAGCTCAGCAAGTCCGGCCGTTCGTGGCCGATGTCGAAGGTGGTGCGCCAGGTGTTGTCGAGAAAAAGTCCGTGCGCCCCGCCGCGGCGGACGACCAGGTAAAAGGGGACATCGACATAGAGGGGGTCGGTGCTGGAGTCATAAGCCGGAGTGTCCGAATTCCACATCGCATAGCTATAACCTCCCAGCGCCCAGCCGCGTTTATCAAGGCGGCCGGTTTTCTCGCCGAGGCCGTAGATATGCTCGTCGTCGCGGAGTCGTTTGGCCAGGCGCCAGCCGGTGCCGCAGAGCGCCAGGCCGCGCTCGGGGTCGTCGGCATCAAGGCTCTCCCCGGCGAGAGTGGCGAACGCGATGCGGAGCGGCGAGTGCCGCACCGTCACGCGAAGCGAGGCGGTGGCCAAGGTTGTGGAATCGGCGCCAATGGCAGCGGTGGCCGTGGCGGCGCCGAGGTCGTGATTGATGACGGAGTAAGAGTGGTCGCGTCCGAAGGCCGCGGCGGTTGTGAACCGAACCCGGATGACGTCGTCAGAGAGCGGGGTGATTGCCAGGCAACCCTGGGGGCTTTGGAAGCGGAGAGCCTTGCCGTCCCAGCTTGGGGCGGGCATGGCTCCGAGCGAAGACCAGCCGCCGGGCGGGGCAGGGGACTGGGCTGGGGAGGATGGCACGGTGTCCGCGGCATGAAGCCCGGCGATGCAAGCACAGAGCGCGAAGCAAGCTGTGAGACATCCGAGACTCGCGCGGGGCCGGAAGTGGATAGTGGATTGGTTCATTCGTAAATGGATTCCTGGATGAAGACCGCGAGCGACTCCGAGTTTGTCTCGGTGCGCAGCCGGTCCTGAAATTCGTCGCGCATCAGCAGGCGGGAGAGCCTGGCGAGGACTTTCAGATGCTCACGGTCGGCTTGATCCTTGCGGATGGCCAGCAGCAGGACGTTGCGGACGGGCTGGTTGTCCAGAGAGCCCCAGTCGATTGGCTCGCGCGTTTTGAGCACCGCGAGCGTGTTGGCGCTGAGGTGTTCGGATTGGCAATGCGGAATCGCAAAGCCGCGGCCAAAGCCAGTGGAATAGCTTTCCTCGCGCAGCCAGATTTCTTCCTCGACGAGATCGGGCTGGCTGGTGCGGCTTTCGAGTTGAAGGGCGTGGACGAGTTCGCGGATGACCTCTCCTTTTGTGCGCGCGTCCGAGTCCAGCATCACCAGTTGGGGTATCAGGAGCGGCATCCCGCCCGGGCCGGCCCTGAAGGCTTGCAGGCAGCGGCCCACTTCCGCCTCCGTTGCGCTGGAAAGGGCCTGGTTCAGGACCACGCGGCAGGCGGCATCCGGCAGTTGCCTGATGGCGCCTTTGGTCGGGCCGAGCCGGGGGATGGAAAGGCTGATCTCGTCCAGGCCCAGGCCGAGGAGAATCGGCAGCAGCGCGGGGATCTCCGCCATCCCCCCGCACAGGCCGACCCAGCGATTCTGCGCGTGGGCCTGGACCACCAGTTGTTTCAGAAGCCGCAGAAACGCCGGATGTGCCGGACTGTGCATCGGCGCGACCTTGGGGTTGTCGCGGTCTGCCGCGAAGAAATACTGCGCCAGGTCGTTGGTGCCGATACTGAAGAAATCCGCGTCGCGACAAAGCTCCGGCATGGCAAAAGCCACGGCCGGAATCTCCAGCATGGCGCCCAGCTCAACCGGGCGTTCGCACCGGATTGCGCCCGCCACTAATTCCTCGCGGGCCTCGGCGAGCAGCGCCTTGACAGCTCGCATTTCCTCCGCGCGCGAGATCATCGGGACCATGATTTTCAACGGCCCGTGAACCGCGGCGCGCAGGATGGCGCGCAGTTGGGTTTTTACGAGCCCGGCGAAGTCGGAATAAAGCCGCACGCCCCGATGGCCGAGAAAAGGATTCTTTTCCTGCGGCAGCCCCAGGTAAGGGGCCGGTTTGTCGCCGCCGATATCGAAAAGGCGGACGATGACCGAACGCCCGGCGGCGGCTTGGGCCAGCGCGGAGTAGACCGCTGTCTGCTCCTCCTCGGATGGGGCGCAGGCGCGGTCGAGAAAGAGCATTTCCGTCCTGAAGAGCCCGATGCCTTCGGCGCCGGACTGGAAGGCGCGGGCGGCTTCGTCGGCCGAGGCGACGTTCGCACCGACCTCGATGCGGCGGCCATCGGAGGTGACGGCGGGTTGGTGCTGGAAAGTCTGCCAGCGCGCCTGGCGGAGTTCGGCTGCGTGTTGCTCGCGCTGGTAATGGCGCGCGACTGACGGGGAGACACGAGGGATGAGGATGCCGCAATTGGCATCGACGATCACTTCCTGGCCCGAAGAGAGGCGCTGCGGCGCCTCCGGCACGCCGCCGAGGGTGGGAATGCCGAACGAGCGGGCCAGAATAATCGTGTGCGAGGTTGCCCCGGCCTCGCCCAGCACGAGGGCCTGCAAATAACGCCGGTCGAGGGCGAGCAATTGACCCGGTGTCAGATTGGGCGCGACGCACACGGTCGGGCCGCGAAGCGAGACGGTGGCGGCGGTTGCAGCCTGGCCGCCGATCGCCGCCAGCAGCCGATGACAGACATCGGAGATGTCCAGGGCTCGCTCGCGCAGGTAAAGGCTTTCGGCGGCGCGCAGGGTGGCCGAAAAGAATTCGCCCGCGGCCACGATCGCCTGGGCGGCGGTGGTGGATCCTTCGGCGATCAGCGCTTCGACCTTGGCGGCCAGGGCGCTATCGCGGAGCATGGCGCGATGGGCTTGGAGCACGCCGCGCGCCTGGGGGTTGGCGCTTTGGCTGATGGCCCGATCGAGGTCGGCGGAAACCGATTCGACAGCGCGCCGGAATTCTTCTACTTCCTTCCTTGGCTCCCCGGCGGTCTGGTTTTGCGGCGCGGGCGCCGGGCCGAGCCCGCCGAACACCAGGGCCTTTCCCCAGCCAATGCCTGGGCAGAGAATCGCGCCACCGAGCCAGTCCTCCGGCTGGGCCTGGCGCAGCGAGCGCGGTAGAAACGCGCTGCCGACTGGGGCGGGAGCGGGCACAAGCGGCTCATCGCAGCGGAGAAACCCTCCGGCAAGAAAGGCGATAAAGGCGTCCCTCGCAGCGTCGGCCTCGGGCCCGGTGAAAGCAAGAAGGCAAGGATCGCCGTGTTTGACGTCGGCGCTGACGAGTGACAGGACGCTCTTGGCGTCAGCCTCGCGCCCGGAGCGCCGGTTGAGGAAGCGGATGTCGGCCTGGAACGGATTGGCCAGTTCCTGGAGACGGGTGGCCGGCCGCGCGTGCAGGCCGTTCGGCAGGGGGAAGATGAATGAATGCTCCAGTCTCACGGCCGCGATAACTTGCCTCGCGATCTCCGATCAAGCCAGCTTGGCTAAGACGCCTTGCGGATCTTTCAACGCCTGCTGCACCGGCACCTGAATCACTTTCTTGCCCTGGAAGCGTTCGCGCTGTTCGACTTCGATGTCCACGGCGAAAAGCACCGCGTCCGCGGCTTGGATATCGGCGGGGGAGAGTTCGTTTTCAATTCCCATGGCGCCCTGGGTTTCGACCTTGATCTGGTGGCCGAGCTTTTTGGCGGTTTTCTCCAGCGCCTCGGCGGCCATGTAAGTGTGGGCGATACCAGTGGGGCAGGCGGTGACGGCTACAATGTTCATACGGTTTCGGTTTTCTTTTGAGAAAGGGCTTTGAGGGAATTGATTGCGAAGGCAGTGACCAATGAGCCCGCCAGGATGGCGCCCGCATAGATTATGCGGTTGTCCACCACCAGCAAAACGATCGGGCCGCCGTGCGGCGCGTGGTCGGCGACCTTGCCCAGCATGGCAATGATAGCGGCGACCATCGAGCCGGCCATGATGCAGGGGATGACGCGCAACGGATCGGAAGCGGCGAACGGAATGGCGCCTTCGGTGATGCCGATGAGACCCATGGCGAGGGCGGCCTTGCCGGCTTCGCGGTGTTCCTCGGCCCAAAGCGATTTGCGCAGCAACGTGGCCAACCCGAGGCCAAGCGGCGGCGTGCAGATGGCCGCCGCACAGGCGCCCATCACGTAAGCGTTTCCTTCCTTGATCATCGCCGCGCCGAAAAAGAACGCCGCTTTGTTTACCGGGCCGCCCATGTCAAAAGCGATCATCGCACCGAGGAGACCGCCGAGCAAGATGGCGTTGCCGGCGTTCAGAGACTTCAGCCAGACGCCGAGGAAGCTCATCAGGTCGGCAATGGGCAGGCCAATGACTTTGAGCATCACGACGCCGACGAGCAGCGTGGAAATGATGGGAATGATGAGAATCGGCATGACCGGCCGGACAAACTTGGGAACCTGCGCCTTCTTGATGAGGTTCACGATCCAGCCCGCCAGGAGCCCGGCGGCCAGCGCGCCGAGGAAACCAGCGCTGACCTTGTCCGTGCCGTCCAGGTGACCGGCCAGCCAGCCGCCGACAAAGCCGGGGACCAGCCCCGGCTTGCCCGCCATGGCGTTGGAAATATAACCGGCCAGAACGGGCAGCATCAGGGAGAAGGATGCGGCGCCAATGTCAAAAACCCGTTTCATCGCCGGGGAATGCGAGAAGTCCGGTCCATTGGGGGTCATTGGAACCGACGCGATGGCGGCGGCGATGAGAATGCCGCCGCAGGCGATGAACGGAATGGCGAAGGAAACCCCGCTTAACAGGTATTGGCGAGTTTTAGCCAGTTGTTCTTTCATGATGCAATGAAGCGACGCGAGGAGCATAGCGGGCTCAAAACACAAGACAATCTAAGAGTTATGACCCTCCGGGTGCAGATTACGGCCTTAGCCCACTTGTCCCCATTTTATGCGACTTTTTCACTTGGAATAGGCTGATAGAGTGAAAGTATTACCGGTTCCGCGAGTGAGCGCTCGGGGCCCGAGGGCCGGGGGGCGACGGAGTGGAAGACAGTGGTAAGATAAGTAATAATATGAAACAGACGATGACCGCCAGAACGGAACAGCTTGCAAGCCAGGAACGGCTAGTCCAGTCTCCGGCTGCAACCCAAAGCGGCACACAGGCCGGGGGGGTGCGGTTCGGGTTCACGTTAATCGAATTGTTGGTGGTGATAGCCATCATTGCCATCCTGGCGGCGATGCTGCTCCCGGCCTTAAGCAAGGCCAAGGACCGCGCGCTGGCGACGGCCTGCTTGAACTGCACCAAGCAGATTAGTCTCGGCGTCATCATGTATGCGGGAGACAACTCCGATTATTTTCCAATGAACAAGCCGTGGTGTACGATCGTGCAAGTTATCAATTCGAGGGGCCAAGATTGCGGCATAGAATGGCAGTATAAAGACCCGAGATCAGGTCTGTGGATGCCCAACACGCCGGCACCGATGATCACGAATTATGAGCCCAACAATCTTATTTGGGTCTGCCCCAAGCGGCGGCGCGGGCTGACCTATACGTCGGAACCCGGAACATTCGACCCCAGCGTTACCGGCTTTCTCTCGTATGGCTTCAATTACTGCGGCGTTTTTGGCACTGTGAATACAACTACCGGCGACATGACCCAAGACAAACCCTTCAAAGGCAGTTTCGCGGCCCGGCCTTCTGACATGGTCATGGTCGCTGATACCAGCGGGTCCAACAACCCCGGTGATACCCCTACGCCCGCCTGGCTGGACGCTGTTTGGGTGGGTGGGTCCGGTCCTACCGTTGCGGCCTCAGGCAACAAGGACTTCAACAGCCGCTTTCAGACCGCCTACGCGCGCCACAACAACAGGGCCAACATAGTGTATGTGGACGGCCATAGCGCTCCCGCGCTGCCCAGTTCCCTGGTCTGGGGGCAGTTTTACGGGGTCTTTGGCACCGGCATCCCTCTGGCGGCTTCCGCGAATCAACTTGTCTCGACCGTAATGTCCGACGGACCGGTGAGCAGCACGGTGCTGGACGGGCAAGTCTGGTCCTCAAACCCCGAGTGAGCCAGGATGGCGGACCCTTTGCGGGCCGCTTGAGCCTCCCGGTTCGGGAGACTTGAGCGGCCCGTTTGTTGTACTCGTTCTGGGAAAGGCCCTTCAAGGCTCAGCATCGGAGGTTTGGGGGAGGCCCAAAGATTGGGCCGTGGCAGGGTTCATCCCGCCGGGTCTTGGCGGGGCAGGCCCAAGCCGGCACAAGGCATACGGCTTATTGGCTGAGATACTTGGCTACCGCCTCGGTGCGGGATTGGACGTGCAATTTGCCGTAGATGCGCCGCAAGTAAGTGCGGATCGTGTCGATGCTGATGTCCAGTTGGTCGGCGATCTGTTTATAGGTGAGCCCCTTGGCCAGGCAGTTGAGCACCACTTCCTCGCGTGGGGAAAGATGGGTTTGTTTCTTGCTGGTGGTCTGGGATTTTTGGAAGGAGGCGACGACCTTGCGCGCGATGGAGCTGGACATGGGAGAGCCGCCGGCATGCACCTCGCGGATGGCCTGGAGGAGTTTGGTGGGACTGCTCCGTTTCAAGAGGTAGCCGCTGGCCCCGGCGGCCAACGCGTTAAAGATCTGATCGGTATCCTCATAAATAGTAAGCATAAGGATTTGCATCGTAGGCACTTGCGCAACCAGGCGCTCGACGCATTCGATGCCGCTCATGCCGCCCAGGTTAATATCCATAAGCACCACATCGGGTTTATCCCCGGGCAGCCCTTTGAGCGCGGCTTCGGCGGTGCTGTAGGAGCTGATGCACTGGAACCCGGGCGAGCCATTCACGAAGGTGGTGATGGATTCGCGCAATCCTTTTTCATCATCCACGATGGAAACGGTTATCATGTTTTATTTTTCTTCCTTTTTGAATGCGTGGAGCGGCATCGCGAACCGGATGGTTGTTCCCTGGCCGGGCGCTGATTGAATGTGGCAGGAGCCGCCGATGTCGGCCAGGCGCTGGCTCATATTGGTCAATCCGTCGCCGGCCGCCCCCGCCGCCGACTCGGTTTTGGCCTCGATGCAAGACAGGTCGAAGGCGCGGCCGTTATCGGAAATGGTGATTTCAAACAGGTCGCCGGCGCACGCCATGGAAACCCGGGCGCGGGTGGCGCCTGAATGCTTGAGGATGTTCGTGAGGGCTTCATGCGCCGCCAAAAACAAGTGGTGGCGGATCTGAGAGGAGAGCGGGTGGCGCGGCAGTTGGGTGGGAATATCCAGCTCACACTCGATGCCGGTCATTTGGAAATACTCTTCCGCATACTGGCCGATATAGGAGGCCACGTGCTCGAGGGTGTCATTCTGTGGATTGACCGCCCAAACAATTTCATCCAGGGAGTGGAGCACTTCGCGGGAGGCGTCGGAGATAGAGGCGATTTGTTCCTGGAGTTCCCGCGGCTGGAGCGTGCCACGGCGCGCGTGCTCGCTCAGGAAGGAAATCCGGCAGAGCTTCGCGCCCATCTCGTCGTGCAGGTCCTGGGCGATGCGGGTGCGCTCCCGCTCCAGCGCCCGCTCCTGCTCCAAGCGCTTCAAGTGGCGTTGGAGCTTGCGCCTTTCCATCAGCCGGGCAGTGCCCACAACCGAAGCCATGAGGCAGACGCCCGCCGAGGTAAGAAACCACCAGGTCTGCCAAAAGCGCCGCAATACCGTCAGTGCCACCCCCGATTCGCTGTCGGCCCAGACTCCGTCGCCATTACACGAGGCGACGCGAAACTGATAATCGCCCGGAGGCACATAGTTATAACGAGCCTCGCGACGGCTTCCGGCATCAACCCAGTCGTTGTCCAATCCCTCGAGTCGATAGCGGAAGCGTATCCGCTCCGGCGCGTCAAGGCCCAGGCCGGTATAGCGAAACTCGATCTGATGCTTGCCCGGGTCGATGCACAGGCGCGCCAGGTCCGGTTCTTCGGCTCCGGCTCTTGAGCCTGGCGAGGCGGGCCGGGCGCCGTGGTTGGGAAGGAGGGGATTGGGCACGTCATCAACCAGGACTTCCTCGAGGACCGTTTTGGGCACCGGCGCAGCGGCGGCTTGAAATCGCGGGTTGACGACGGCCACCCCTTTGGCGGTCGAAAACCAGAGCATGCGGGATTGGGTTTTGAGGCCGGCGGGACAGAATCCCCCGGAGCATTCCTCGGACAACATGCCCTCGGCGCGGCCGAAGAGTTGGGGGTAAACGCCGGAGATTTTGCCCGCGGCGAGTTCGTCCAACCGCCCTTTGCTGACACAGGCGATTCCCCGGCTGCCGCCCAGCCACAGGCGGCCGGCATCGTCTTCGAGGATTTGCGAAACCGTGTTATCGGCCAGTCCGTCGCGGGTGGTAAAGCTCGAGATCCGTCCATTGCGCCACCGGCTCAACCCGCCCTCGGAGGTGCCAATCCAAAGGCTGCCCCGTTCATCAAGATACAGGGCTCGAATCGCCTCGCTGAGCAAGCCATCGGCCTTGCCGAAGCGCTGCAAGCCCCCCGGCTTGAGCCGGTACAAGCCGTTACCGTCTGTGCCCACCCAGATCGAGCCATCCGGGTCGGCCACGAGGGAGGTGATGGCGTTGGTTTGGGACAAGTTAGGACGTGCCATCCAAACGCCTTGGCGAAGTTCCCAAAGCTTTCCGCACCGCGTGCCCAGCCAGAGCCCGCCATCAGGATCTTCGGCCAGGGAACTGATGTTCGGCTCCGCAGTCTTGATCACCGCCACTTCGTCGGCGGCGGCGATGGGATCTTTGTAAAGCAGCAGATTGTTGGTGGTTGCCACCCAGCAGAAGCCGTCCCGGGTCACCAAAAGAGCGGTGATTTGCGAGTCGTGCGGCGAAAGGCCGGCTGCGAGCAAACGGCTGAAGCTCTTACCGTCCCAACGATAGAGGCCTCCATTCGACTTGCCTACCCAGACAACGCCCGGGACGACTTCCGCCAGGCCCTGGGCGGCGCCAAACCCGAGACCTTCGCTCTGACTGAGGGTGAAGAGGCTCTTGCGCCGGAGGCGATTCAAGCCGGCATCCGTGCCGGCCCACAACCCGCCTTCGCTGTCGGTCAACAAAGCATTGATCAGGCTGCCTGCAAGGCCGCTGCTGGCCGGGAGGGCGATGGGCCTGCCGTCTTTGAGCTGGACGAGCCCTCCCCCGGCTGAGCCGGCCCACACCGTGCCATCCGGTTCTTCGGCCAAGGCGCTGATGCACCCTCGAGCCTGCTGGCGCGGAATCCGGTAATGGTGCCAGTGGGCTCCCTCCTGACATAAGACGAGGTCATCGCCGGCGCCGATCCAGAGCCGCCCGGCTTGATCCATGAGGAGGCAATGCGAATCCTTCAACAGCTCCTCGGTGGCGTCTCCCATTAAAGGCGTGAGGGTGTCTTTGGCAAAGTGAAACACGCCGACGCCCTTGACGCCTATCCACATCCGTCCCTGCCAATCGCCGAACAAGGTGGTAATGCGCTGGCCTTGGAATGACTCCGCCCCCTTCAAGGTGACCCATTGTCCATTCTGCCAGACCTTGAGGCCGGCTTGCGTGCCCACCCAAATCCGCCCGGCGGCATCCTCGGCCAGCGCGGTGATGGAGTTGGTCGGCAAGCCCTCACGCGTTGTGATCCTGGTGAGGCGATTTGATTGCCAGCAGCTCAACCCGTTTTCGGCGCTGCCAATCCAAAGCGCGCCGCGGCTATCTCCCAACAGTGCGGTGATCGGGCCGCTCTCCAGCCCTTCGCGAGCTCCGAGCGGCACAAAGCGCAACCCATCGAAACGCGCCAAACCCTCGTCGCTCCCTACCCAGAGGTAACCTTCCGCCGTTTGGGCCAAGGCCCGGACCGGTCCTTGGGGCAACCCTGGGTCTTTCTGCCAGGCCTGAAAAGCAACGGCTTGAATCCCGCCGATTCCCTCTGGACCAACCTCCCTGGGGCGGGCGCTGCTGACATCGACGAAATCGCTAAAAGAAGTGGCGACCGCCAGGTCGCTGAAGGCCCAGCCACCCCCTTTGCCGCCATGACGAAGCCGGATTTCGTCAAACCGGCCATTGGCGTTGAAGCGGGTGGTTAAACTCTCCGGCTGATAGGACTCATTGGCTCCCGGACCGAGATCCGGGTTGAGCCAGACAGTAATAAGGTCATCCTCGCCGGGAACGTATTGGATTTTGAAGACGATGGTTACACCGACACCATGCCGCGGGTACTGATAGGACTGAGAGTGCCCGTCCGCAGCGGGTTCGGGCCTGGAGGAGCGGAGGTCAATGTAATCGGCGAGGTTAGTGGTGGCGCCGATCTCCTGGGGGTGGATAAAAGCACTGTAAGCCCAGGCTTTAGCCGCATTGCCTATCCCGAGGCGCTCTTCATCCCCCTCAAACAACTCGAAGGCGGCAAGGTACTCCTCCGTGTCCATGTCTGACAGCGGGTCAACATGAAATTTGAAATACAGCGTGTCGCTGGCCGAATCATCCCGCTTGATCGCCCCATGCAGAATATCAGTGCCCGGCCCGGTTTCATGGGCGAGGGTGGTGTCGGGGTCGCTCCACAGAACTACCGCGCAGGCCGGGAATGCCAGCGCCAACGCCAGCCCGGCGGCCGCGAGTTTCGCCACTCCTGGACTGCCGGTCCAGCGGTGGGCTCGCGTCAACACTTTCCCCCCTGTCGGCGCCCTTAGGTGACAGCCTAAGAATGAAGAGAAGTCATCGAATCGGAACATATCGCTGTTTCGCGATCTGATTATGAGGCAACGCCACTAAAGACACAAGCGCGCAGCCTGTCACCGGTTCATGCGACTGCCAATTTTCGGCTGGAAGACGTTATTCTCTAGAGGATAAAGACGAAGCGTCATTTAAAGAGTCTTGTCCTGGCAGCGGTCCTCGCCCCGCTTGCGCTGGCTGCGTTTGGGCCCGCCCTGGGGGCGCCCAAGCCGGTGATGGTTCACTACATGCCGTGGTATGTGGCGAAACCGTTCAGCGGCGCCTGGGGATGGCACTGGACGATGAGCCACTACGATCCCGATCGGCTCAACGCCAACGGCGAGCGGCAGATTGCCTCCTGGTATTACCCCCTGATTGGCCCGTATGATTCAGCCGATCCCGCGGTGCTGGAGTACCACGTGCTGCTGATGAAATTGGCCGGCATCGACGGCGCGATCGTCGATTGGTACGGGGTGGATGACGTCAACGATTACGCGGTCAACAATCAGCGCACCCTGGCGTTGCTCAATTACTGCCGGAAAGCCGGCCTGAAATTCTCGCTTTGTTACGAAGATCAGGTGTTTCACCAGGAAACCAATAGCGGCTTTGTGGCGGCCGGCGCGGCTATCACCCATGCGAAACAGGCCCTGCTTTACGCGCAGGCCAACTTCTTTTGCGACCCGAACTTTTTGCGCCTGAGCAACGCGCCGGTCTTCTTTGATTTTGGTCCGCAATACTTCAAGGACGACGCGGATTGGGTCTCTATTTTTTCGGTGCTTCAGGAGACCAACCATCCGGTGTTTTTCACCGAGGACAATCGGTTGCCGGTCGCGGCGGGGGCCTTCAACTGGCCGCCCATGTGGATGTCAGGCGGGGGCGCTGGCACGCTGACGTGCGCGCAATTGCAGAGCTACCTGGCCGACTTCGACCAGAAGGCGGCCGGTTGGCCCAACTTCGTAAGCAGCGCCTTTGCTCGATTCCACGATATCTACGCGCAAGCCGGCGTGGCCCCATCGTACGGCTCTTTGGAGGATGCCAACGGCGGCACGCTGACCAATACGTTGGCCCGAGCCATGACCAACGCCTCCGCCCTCGTGCACCTTGTCACCTGGAATGATTATGGCGAAGGCACGGTCCTGGAGCCGACCCGGGAGTTCGGGTATCGAGATTTGGGGATCATTCAGGATCTGCGTCGTCAGTACCTCGATGCCGGTTTCCCCTATCACACCAACGATCTGGCGATGGCCTATCGTCTTTACGCGCTCCGCAAGCACTATGCCAACAACGTGACCGTCGGCGCGGAGCTCGACCGCATCTTTACCAATATCGTATCCGGCGCTATCTCCACGGCGGAATGGCAGTTAGCCGGCCTGGAGTCAAGCCGGCCGGTTATTTACGATATCTCGCATGACGGCGCCCAGGTGCGGTTTTCGATCGGTGGCTACCTCGCCTCGGGCATGGCGATTCAAGCTTCAGCCGATCTCGCGTCCTGGCAGACCCTCCAGAGCTTTCCTGCCACCACGAATCTGCCGGTGTTCAGTGCCAACACCGACCAGGCTGTGTGCAGGTTTTTCCGAGTGCAATAGCCCGGCAGGATTTGCGTTCCGCACCCGCTCTGGCTACTATTCCCGGGCCATGAACCATAGAACGTTTGTGCTGCTGGGGGCGCTTCTCTCCCTGGCTGCGGCTGCTCCTCGGATCGCCTGCGCGGCGTCCAAGTCCGTCCTCGTTTACTACATGCCATGGTACACGGCCAAGCCGTACTCCGATACCTGGGGCTGGCACTGGACGATGAGCCATTTCAATCCCGACACCACCAACGCGTCGGGAGAGCGGCAGATTGCCTCCTGGTATTACCCGCTGATCGGTCCCTACGACTCCGCGGACCCGGCCGTGCTCGAGTATCATGTCCTGCTGATGAAACTCGGCGGGGTGGACGGCGTGGTGGTGGACTGGTACGGCTCGGCTAATTTCCTTGACTATGGTGGGAACAACCAGGTGACGCTCAAGCTCTTTGAGTTCACTCGCAAGGCCGGGCTGCGATTCTGCGTCTGCTACGAAGACCAGACGGTGCAGCACTTGATCGACAGCAAGGACCTGGCGGCCGGGGACGCGCTCGCTCACACTCGGCAGGAAATGCTCTATCTCCAGACGAATTTCTTTTCCGATCCCAGCTATCTCCGGTTGAAGGGCCAGCCGGTGCTGCTCAACTTCGGGCCGCAGTATTTCCTCTCGAGCACGAATTGGCAGGATATCTTCTCGGTGCTCGCTCTGAGCAACCAACCGGCTTTCTTCACGGAAGACAATCGGTTGCCCATCGGCGCGGGAGCATTCACCTGGCCGCCGATGTGGCTGAGCCAGGTGCCCGGCACGGGGGGGGTGCTCTCCGACGCGGCCCTGAAAGGGTATTTGGCCGATTTTGATCACAAGGCGGAGGGCTGGCCGGCCTCCATCAGCAGTGCCTTCCCTCGATTCCATGACATCTACCAACGATCCGGCGTGCGGAACTATTGGGGCTACCTTGGCGACCGGCAGGGCGACACCTTCCGCGAGAGCTTGGGCCGCGCCATGACCAATTCCTCCACTTTCGTTCAGATCGTTACCTGGAATGACTTCGGCGAGGGTTCGATGGTTGAACCAACCCGCGAATACGGCTACCGCGATTTAGGCTTGGTTCAGGACTTCCGCCGTCAATATCTGGACTCCGGTTTTCCATGGCACACGAACGATCTGGACCTCGCCTTCCGGTTCTACCAAATGCGATGTCAAGCCTCGACGAATGCCCCGGCCTCCGCTGAACTGGACCGCATTTTCACCAACCTCATCTCGGGTCAACTTCAAGCAGCGAGATCCGGGTTGGACCAGTTGTCCAAGGGCCAGTCCAGATAAAACAAGAGCGGGGCTGACGACCTGCGCGCCAGCCCCGCCTATGCGGCATTATCCCCACCGACCCGCTACTTATTGGACAGACGGAAGAAAACAGACGAACCGGACGGATTGATGGTGGTGACGAACGGACTGGTGGTGGTGCTGCCCGTGGCATACCAGGTGGAACCGAGCCCGGCGCTATTTGTCTGGGCCTGGACCTTGAAGCCAGGATAGGTGGTGCTATCCCAGGATAGCGTCAGGGTTGAACCGCTTTGGTTGAGCTTCAGGGTCGGCGAGCCGGTGGGGATAATGGTGCCCGTGACCGAGATGGTCCCGTTATTGGTCAGGTTGTTCACCCAACTCAAGCCGTTAGGCAGGGTCGGCAGGCTGACGCTCGCGAAGTTGTTGGTGTATTGGTAGGCGCTCAAGAGGTGATAAACCGTTCCGGATGCCGGGGCGGGCCCCGAGTTAAGCACGTTCAGATTTCCGCTGACCCAGAACAATATGTTGGTCTTGACACCTTGCACAATCAGCTCGCCGGGGTTGGCCAAGTCAAACTGGAGGGTTCCGAGCAGCACTGGGGAAGCGTTTGACAGCGTTAGCGTAGTTTCAATTGTAGTGGTGCCGTTGAAGAACATGCCGGGAAGAGTAAAGGGATTGCCCGCGATGATGTTGGTCCCGAAAAGGTTAATGCAGCCACCGCCATGCCCGAAGATGGTGCCATAATTTGTGAGGTTGCCCCAAAGTTCCCATTGCGTCACGTCCGACACATACCAACCCGGAACATACTGACGGATGTTGAGATAGCGGCTGCCTGGATAGATAGTGATGTTTCCCATGAAAGTGTTGGTGCCCAAGGCTCCGTTGAGGTCCTCCAGCATGCCGTAAACGAATGTGTCGCCCATCACCGTCAGGGAGGATCCAGAGGGATCCCATATGCTGTTGGTTCCGATGATCAGATTGTGCCCAATCGTGATATCGGTTTCCGGGTCGCCCGATCCCGGATCCGGACTTGACTGCTGTACCAAGTTGGAGCCATACATGATGCAATCGTTAGCGATGTTGAAGCCCGATCCCGGCAGGCCGTCGTAAGGGCCGGTGTAGAAGCCGCTTGCGTTTCCGGTGGTGTTGGACATCACCAGATTGTAGTAGTTCACGGTTGAGGCGTGGGCAATGTTGCCTTCGAGAATCACGGTATTGTTGGAGGCCGTTGCATCGAACGTGTCGAGGTATGAAGTGAGCTGGGCCCCCGCCGAATCGCCCAAAAGTATCAGCGTGGAGTTCGCGGCCATGGTTACGGCGCCTTGGCCTTCGAGGAAACCGATGTAAACGTTGGTTGCGGTATCGACCGTGATGTTGATGGAAGGATCCATGATCCAAACGCCGTTGGTGGCAGCGGGGATGGTTCCGTTCGTCCAGGGCTGATTGGGAACTGTTGAAGACCAGTTACCGCTGCCCCCGGGGTAAACAATGACATCCTGAGCAAGGCAGGACGAAGCCAGCGCCAACAAGGACAGCAGCGTTAAGGCGGGAATCGGTTGTTTCATTTTCATTCGTGGGTTATAGTTCGGGTTGTCGATTTGGACAATCGTTTGTTCGGGACGAGAATACTTCGATTCCATTCCCCGAGGAAAGTCACATGAAGCGGTGACAGCCGAAAGCAAGTCAGCCACAAGGTCCTGTTCCGCGGCGAACAGGGTGGGTCGGCATTCGCCGCACGGACGTGGAGATGTTTTCTGGAAGGCTCGCAAACGCCGCATGAGGACATGGTGCCTCGGGAAACGCGCTCGACCTCTTCCGTCACGCAGGGCCGCCTCCTCGACGGGCCGTTTTTGAAATACAAAAACAAAAACTCCGCAGACGGCATCCACCGCTGCGGAGTTATGGAAAAAGAGGCTTAAAAGCAGGTCGAATCAGGCTTTCGCGCGACGGCGGGCGACAATCAGCCCGGCAGCTCCGATTGCCAGCAACGCTAGGGTGCTGGGCTCCGGAACGGTCGTGAAGGCGAGACCGTTGTAGGTGATGTCATAAGCCGGACCCGCGCCCGCCGCGAAGGCTGCCGGATTGAACTCCACGTTGAAGCTGGTGATGTAAAGCGAGTTTGCGTTGGCCTCCGCCTGCTGGGTGGAGTCCAGCGGGACGATCATGGTAAGCTGGTTGCCATTCCACGCCACCGTCCCTTGAACGCCTTCGTCCCACGAAGTGTTATCTACCCCCCACATCCCTGTATATACGCCATACTGCGACGTGTTCCCAGTGCCGTCGCCAAGCCAGTACTTTATTCCCATCCACGCCTGGGTCGCGTTAGGGCTGTTGACCGTGAAGGTCAATTCGGCCGCGTTGACGCCCGGATCCGCCTGAATGGCCGGCAGCGTGCCGCTCTGCGTTACATCATAATAAGCGCTGCCATATCCGCCTAACGACTGGACCCTCCAGCCCGCAGGGTCCTGAAACTGTGTGGAGTCCCCTACATTGGGGTCCCAGGCAGCATATGAGGCGGTAAAGCCGGGGAAGTTTTGGAAATTGGCGATCTGTTGTGCTGAGCTGTTCAGGGCCAGGCCGCCGGCCAATGCCAGCGCGCCCACTAACCATTTTGAGTGTTGCTTCATAATTTTTGGTCTTTTCTCTTGGTTGGAGTCGGACATTTTGGTTTTAACTACAAGCCACGGTCCCAGCGATAGGTCTGCCGTGCTCGATCTTTTCTCTGGAGCGTGCGGCTTTTCTTGAATTCTCGAACAAGGACGCCATTTGCTGTTTCTAGGCTTCCTTACGAGGCTACCAAAACAGGTCCCCTTTCCGCGAGTCGCATAAAGTGGGGACAAGACCAAAACTCCCAAAAACAGCCCGGAAAACTATCCCCGTAAGACTCGCTGCCCGAGGCCCATAGGCGGCCATACCCTCCTCACGTCCGCCCCGGCATGTCTGCCAGGAGAGCAGGCCTCGCCCGAGGGGGGCCAGCGCGCGTTTGGGCGCCTGCGTCCCCGTCGCTGTCGCCAATTCATGTGACTATTGGCAGGTCTTGCCGGGCGACTACACTGCTCTCGAATTATGTGGACTTGGGCGCATCGCCCGAATGGCGAGCGCAAGTCCCGACATCTGAAGCACGGACAATGAAGAAACCGATGGAGCGCAAACTGTCTCTTGGGGGCGTTGCATCCACCGGTACGAATGCCACCGGTTGTCTTAATGATGATAACTTTAACGTTATTGGAAGTATGCTGAGTTTTGACGCGGTGGTTTTTGATATGGACGGGGTGATTACCAAGACGGCTACCGTCCATTCGCTGGCTTGGAAGAAGATGTTCGATGAGTACCTTCGCCGTCGGGAAACGCAGTATAAAGAACCATTTCGAGAATTCACGCATTCTCCCGACTATCTTTCCTTCGTGGATGGCCGGCCAAGGTATCAAGGGGTCGATACCTTCCTAAGGTCTAGAGCGATAAACCTTCCGTATGGCGAGCCGCGAGATAATCCTGGGAAAGAGACGGTGTGCGGTTTAGGGAACCGGAAGGACGAGCTTTTTAACAAAGTGGTCGAAGAGCAAGGAGTCGAGGTCTACGAATCGACGATCAAGCTGATTGAAGAGCTATTGGGCAAAGGGGTCAAGCTAGGGGTGGCGACATCGAGCAAGAACTGCCTGCTGCTGCTTGAGAAAGCCGGGATTACCCATTTTTTCTCAACGCGGGTCGATGGGGTGGTTTCCGCGCAACTGGGATTAAAAGGAAAGCCCGAACCGGATATCTTTACGACGGCAACCGATAACCTCGGGGTGGAGCGGCATCGTGCTGTCGTGGTGGAGGATGCGGTTTCCGGGGTTCAGGCGGGGGCCAAAGGGCATTTTGGTCTGGTGCTTGGGGTAGCCAGGGAACACAATGCGAAGGAATTAAGAAGCAACGGCGCGGATTTTGTTGTTGAGGACCTTGCGGAAATCAACGTGGCCGAACTGGACAAGCTGGTGGCGTCGAAGCAGCGAGGAAAACAGCCGTTGACGGTATAAACCCAACCCAACAGAGACGATGCGAACAAAACCACACTTGGATTTTTGGCGGCTATGGAACATGAGCTTTGGCTACGTGGGGATTCAGTTTGGCTTTGCCTTGCAGAACGCCAACGTCAGCCGCATTTTCGAAACCCTCGGGGCCAAGGTGGAAGACATCCCCATTCTGTGGATCGCCGCCCCGGTTTCGGGTTTGCTGATTCAGCCGATTATCGGGCACATGAGCGACAAGACCTGGAACCGGCTCGGCCGCCGCAAGCCCTATTTTCTGATGGGGGCAATTCTCTCCTCGCTGTCGTTGTTGATCATGCCCAATTCGCCCTACCTGTGGTTTGCCGCCGGCATGCTGTGGATCATGGACGCCTCCATCAACGTGAGCATGCAACCGTTCCGGGCGTTTATTGGAGACATGCTGCCCGAGGAACAGAGGACCAAAGGATTCGCGGTCCAAACGTTTTTTATCGGCGCCAGTTCGATCATCGCCTCGATCCTTCCGTATTTGTTCACCAAATGCCTTCACATTCCCAATACCGCGCCGGAGGGCCAGATCCCTCCCTCGGTCAGGTGGTCCTTCTACATTGGGGGCGTGGTGTTTTTGCTGACGGTTTTATGGACGATTTTCACGGTGCGGGAATACTCGCCCGAGGAACAGGCGGAATTCAACGCGCATGAAACCGGGGCGGCGGCGAAGGAAGGCTCAGAAATCGTGCTGAACACCGGCAGGTACTATGTCGAGGGTGGGGCGTTGCTGGTTTGCGGGCTTATTCTTACCTATCTCGTGCGCAAGCTCGGCTGGTACCAAGGCCTCTATATCCTGTCGTTTGGCATCGCTTTTTACGGCGTGTTGCAGTTGGCGGCCGCCAAACGCTTTTCGATGGGCAAAATCGGCGGCATGGTTGAGATCATTTACGACCTGAAGAACATGCCCTACACGATGAAGCAACTCGCGCTGGTGACCATCCTGACGTGGTTCGCTCTCTTCGCCATGTTCATTTATACCACCTCGGCCGTGACCAGCTTTCACTTTGGAAGCACGGATGCCAAGTCCGATCTTTACAACGAGGGGGCCAACTGGGTGGGGGTATTAATGGCGGTGTACAACGGAGTGGCGGCTCTGGTGGCGTTTCTCCTCCCGGTGGTGGCGAGAAAGGCCGGGCGTGTGACTACCCACGTGATCTGTTTGATCATCGGCGGCCTGGGTCTGATTTCGATGTGCTTTTTCAAGGAGCCAAAGCTGTTGCTCATCTCCATGACTGCGGTGGGGATAGCCTGGGCCAGCCTGCTTACCGTGCCCTACGCCATTCTGAGCTGCGCGGTGCCGCATAACAAAATGGGCGTGTATATGGGGATGTTCAACTTGTTCGTCGTTATACCCCAGATCCTGGCGGCGGCCATCCTGGGCCTGCTGGTGCGCACGCTGTTCCACGGGCAGGCTATTTACGCGATTGTGTTGGGCGGCGTGGCCATGGTCTTGTCCGGCGTGCTGATGGCCTTCGTGAAGGACCAAGTCAAAGAACCGGTTCCTGAGAGGCCGGCCGCTCCCGAACTGGCCAGGAAAACGTCATAAAACCGCCTCCGTCGCGCAGTCCAGGACACATCAACTGATATGAGCAACCATTGGAGAATCAGCACCGAGGAATTTGCCAATGACCAGGAAAGTATCATGCGCAATGGCAACGTGTACCAAATTGCGAATGGATACATGGGTTACCGGGGAACGCTGGATGAGTTTGGCCCGGAGCAGTTGGTGGGCATCACGCTGGCCGGAATTTTCGACCGTGTCGGCGATGCCTGGCGGGAACCGGTCAACGCGCCTAACGGCGGTTTCACCCGGGTCGCTTTGGATGGCGTCGAGATTTCAGCGCTTTCAACCAGGATCCGAAAGCACGCTCAGCGGTTAAATCTTGAAAACGCGGTGTTCGAGCGCGAAACCGATTTTGAATCCGGGGGAAAAGTCCTGAAGATTCAGTCCACCAGGTTCTTAAGTGCTGACCAGCCAAACCTCGGAGTCATAAAGTATAGTTTGGTGAGCGACAGCCGCGCCCGGGTGGCAATCCGGACGGGGATTGATTGCAACATCTGGGATCTCAATGGTCCACACCTGCTGAAGCTGACGCCGCAGAAGAAGGACGGAGCCCTGATGGTTCAGGGAATTACCAACGAAGCCTCCAAACGCGTGGCGGTGGCGGAAGCCATCGACCTTGACTTTGGCAAGGAAGCTCATGAGGCCAATGGGCGTAGAAACCTCAGAGTGATCGAGTTCGATGCGGAACCGGGAAGAACCTATACCTTCCACAAGTATTTCGCGGTCTATACCGACAACGACCCCATCAAGGGATCGGTGAACGCGGCCGCCTTGAGCTGCGTCAAGCATGCGAAAGCCCTTGGCTACGAAGCCTGCCTGAGCCGGCACAACGCGCAGTGGGCGAAGAAATGGGAGTACTGCGATGTCCGAATCAGCGGCGACGACGACGCGCAGCGAGCCCTGCGATACAGCCTATTTCAACTCCTGATCGTTGCCCCCGCCGATGGCAGCGCCAACTCCATTCCGGCGCGGGCGCTGTCGGGGCAGGTCTATAAAGGAGCGATCTTCTGGGACACGGAGATGTTCATGTTTCCGTTTTTCCTGTGCACGTATCCTGAGAAAGCCGTGGAATTGATGCGCTATCGCATCAAGACCCTGGATGGCGCGCGCCGCAAAGCAAGGACCGAGGGGGTTGGGTATCGGGGCGCCTTTTATGCCTGGGAGAGCCAGGAATCGGGGGACGATGCCTGCACGTATTTCAACATTGGCGATCCCTTCACCAAAAGGGATTTACGCACTTATTTTCGGGACAAGCAGGTGCACATCAGCGGCGATGTGGCCATCGCGATGTGGGAGTACTTCAAGGTCACCGGGGACGACAGCCTGTTGCTGGAGGGGGGCGCCGAGGTCATCCTGGAGTGCGCCCGCTTTTACTATTCCTACGCCTATTTCAAAAAAGACAAGAACCGGTATGAGATCCTGGATGTAACCGGCCCGGACGAATACCACGAGCGCGTCAACAACAACGCCTTTACCAGCATGGTGGCGAAAGCCACGTTTGAAATAGCCAATGCCACCGCGGCCTATCTGAAGCGCAGGCACCCGGATGCGTGGAAAGCGCTGGTGAAGAGAATTGATATCGCCGGCGAATTGCCGCAGTTCGCCGAGGCAGCCGACTTGCTCTATGTTCCGCAGCCGGACCCGAAGACCGGCGTCATTGAGCAGTTTGACGCCTATTACAAACTCAAAGAGGCCACCGTTGCCGAGCTCAAGGCCCGGATGGTGCACCCCAATGAATACCTTGGCGCCGGCCAGGGGCTGGCCGTTCCCACCAAAGTCATCAAACAGGCTGACGTCGTGATGATGTTGAACCTGTTCAAGGATCGCTACTCCAGGGACGTCAAGAAAGCGAATTGGGATTATTACGAGCCTCGAACCGAACATGGCTCCAGCCTGAGCGCTTGCGCCTACGCCATGGTGGCCGCGGAGTTCGGAAATCTTGATTTCGCCTACGACTACTTCCTGAAAACGGCAAAGATCGACATCGAAGCCAAGTACAAGGTGTATGTCGGAACTATTTTCATGGGAGGCTCGCACCCCGCCGCGAATGGCGGAGCCTGGATGACGGCGGTGTTTGGTTTTGGCGGCGTCCGGCCGGGTGAGGATGCCGTGGTCATTAACCCCCGTCTCTATAAAAAGTGGACGAGTCTGGAGTTCAACCTGGTGTACAAAGGGGACCGGTTCAATATCCGCATCGGCCGGGAGGAGGTGGCTATCACGGCCAACCCATCCAACAAACGGAAACATAGATTTATCGTATCGGGCAAGTCGGTTAACTGTGTTCCCGGAGAACCTTCAACGGTAAAATACAAGCAGAAAACACAATGAAATCCCTGATGATTCAGTTCGCGGCGATCCTCTCACTGGCCCTGGGTTCCGGATCCGCCCGCGCCGGCGTCGGCGCGGATATGCCGTGGACGACCTATGAGGCCGAAGATATGAAGACCACCGGCACGGTTCTGGGGCCTAAATATGCCCCCTTCCTGGTGGAAACGGAATCCTCGGGCCAGAAGTGCGTGAAACTTGTCGCGGCGGGGGAATATGTCGAGTTCACCGCGCAGTCGGCGGCCAATGCCATGGTCGTGCGCTACAGCCTGCCGGATTCGGAGCAGGGGGGCGGAATCGATTCGACGTTGAGCCTCTACCGGAACGGAAAGCTGATCAAGAATCTTCCGGTAACCTCCCGCTACTCCTGGTTGTACGGCCGCTATCCCTTCAGCAACCAGCCGAAGGACGGAAAGCCGAGAAACTTTTACGACGAGGTCCGGCTGAGCGACCTGGCGATCGCCGTGGGCGACGTGATTCGCCTGCAGAAGAATGACAATCGGGCGTCGTATTGCATTGTGGATCTGGTCGATTTGGAGAATGTCCCGCCCCCGCTGACGGCCCCGGCCCATTCGCTTTCCGTGGCCCAGTTTGGCGCCGCCGGCACGGGTGAGGCCGATGATACCGCGGCCATTACCAATTGCGTGGCGGAAGCCAGGAAGCAGGGCAAAATCGTCTGGGTTCCGGCTGGCGTTTACAAGGTGACTGCCAATATCAATGTGGCTTCCGATGTAACCATTCAAGGGGCGGGCATGTGGAACACCACGTTTGCCGGCGACCCCCAGCTTTATGAGGATGCGAGCCGGCGGGTCCGATTCAAGCTGAACGGCACGAATATTCATCTGGCCGATTTCGCCATTGTTGGCAGGCTGAACTTCCGCAACGATGACCAGCCTAACGACGGCATCCTGGGAATCTACACCGAGAACACGACTGTCTCGCGCATCTGGGTGGAGCATACCAAGGTAGGCATGTGGTTCTACAACTCCAGCAACCTGGTCGTGGACAGTTGCCGTTTGCGCGATACGCTGGCCGATGGGATCAACTTCTGTGTGGGAGTGCGCGGTTCGGTAATCCAGAACTGCACGACTCGCGGCACGGGGGACGATTGCTTCGCTTTCTGGCCGGCGGCGTCCGATCAGGGCATCGCGCAGGAGAAGTTTTCTCCCGGGTTCAACGCGATTCGCCACTGCACGGGCCAGTTGCCGTTCCTGGCCAACGGCGGGGCGATCTACGGCGGCGACGGCAACTGCATCGAGGATTGCCTGTTCAAGGACATCTCTCCCGGTTGCGGCATCCTGCTGAGCACGACGTTCCCGACATCGGACGAGAGCCGAAGAATTGATAACAACTTCAGCCACACAACGCTGGTCCGGAACTGCGACTTGATCCGCAGCGGCGGCTACGATCACGATTGGGCCTGGCGCGCAGCGATGCAGCTTTGCATGGATCGCCGCAGCATCTCCGGGGTGTGCATCAGCAATGTCACCATCAAGGACAGCATGTCGGATGGTCTAAGCATTGTGGGACCCGGGAGCAAGAAAGGGCAGGGGACCCTTTCCAAGGTGCGCCTGGAAAACGTCACCATCCCCAACTACGGAATTGGGGCGGAATCTCGGCACGGTCTGTGGGTGCGCGGCGATGCGGACGGCAGCGTGACTCTCGTCAACTCAGCCATTTGCGACATGCTAAACAGCTCGACCAATTTCACCATACTCAAGGAGTAGGCGACTTTTTGCCATTCCCCAGCCACAAAAGGCTGTTGATAATCAGGGTATTCTGGACCGGGTTGGCAAACGTGAAGGACAATTCCTTGTTGCTCTGGTGCTCGTAATCGATGTCGTTGTGGCCCATGTTGAAATAGATCATTCGGTAGCGCGTATTCATCCACACGACGGGGAAATAGCCGCTGTGCCAGATTTCCTGAGGTTTGGGCCCCGTCCCGAGCGGGAAGCTGGCGGGATCGATTGACGCCACGATCTTGATATCGGCATTGGTCCGCAGATCGTTCTTCCAACAATACCACTCATTTGGCGAAGCCGTGAAGGTCGCGGGCAATCCTTCGGTCGCCGCGCAACCTGCAGCTTCCACACGCAATAGGGCTGAAGTAGGACGCCAGGTGTTCGATTTGTACTCGCCGCAGCCCAGGAACTGATTGTGATACCAGTCCCAATTCTGCGGGTAGCCTGATGGGGTTAAGGCAAATGCCGCGAAATGAAATCCCATCCAGGCCCCGCCGTTCTCCATGTATTTCCGGAAGGCCGCCCTTTGTTCCGGCGCCTCCGGCCGGGTGTCCAGGAAGACAACCACCTGATATGGGGCCAGAAACTCAGCATTGAGATGGCTCCAATCGGTCGTGGAGTCATAAACAAAGCCACGCTCCGCGGCCATCTTGGGAAACCATTTATTGGCCTCGCGAACAAAACTGATATGGGCCTGATCCTCCTTCCCGGTGTAGAAGGCAACGACTTTGAACCTGGGCGGCGAACTTTGCGCCTGAGCGGCCGCGACAAACAAGCAAACGAGACAGGTCAGCAGGGGCGCCGCCATCATACGGAGCAGGGGAAGGAATGGCATGAGTATGGAGTTTACCACTTCTCCTCTGGTTGCACCTCCCTCTTTAGAGGGGTTTACTTTCCGCGTGGTTGGGCTGAAACTCCTCAGGAAGCTCTTGCCGCGTGGCGGCAGTGAGGAACACGCTTATGAACCGACTCTGTCCGCCGGTCCCGCCTTTTTTCGTCCTGGCTCCCTGGAGAGTTTTCGTCATGGCCGCCGCATGCCTGATGCTGGGTAACCAGGCGAGCCGGGCTCAAGTTATCAATTTCGACGTGCCGGGAGGCGCCGGCGCCGCGAATTACTCGGGGCAGGGAGCCTATTCGGACCCGGGTCACAACTATTGGAATCCGATTGTGGGCGGCGGCACGACCGGCCCGGGGAACCGGTTATCGGATGGAACGACCGTCAGTCCGATTACGCTGACGTCCGAGCTCGGGGGGACCTATGGCACACAAGGGACGCAAGGGACTGCGGCCGCTTTGCAACAGCCCTATGAGTACAACAACACTGCTCTGCAAACCGACACGTTGAACTCCGTCCCAGCCGGCACTTACGACCTTTATCTGTATGGCATCAATAACACCGGCACTCGCGGAACGCTCTTTACGGTATCCAGTTCGGTCATGCCGCCCCTCAGCCAAAGCACGGTGAACACCCCGGCGAGTTTAACCACCTTCGTTTTGGGCGCTGATTACGTCGTATTCACCAATGTCGTCGCAGGTGCGGACGGGACGATAACGTTTACCTGGGTGGGCAACCCCAATGTCCTTCTCTCGGGAAATAACGAAGGCGATCTCAATGCCATCCAATTGGTGCATGTTTCCACCAACACCGGTGCCGCGGGTTCCCTGGGGCCGAATTTCGGGCCGAGCGTCCTCGTGTTCGATCCTTCGATGTCCGCGGCGACGATTCAGAGCCTGGTGAGCGGCGTGTTTGCAAATCAGCAAAACAATCAGTTTGGCGCCAGTCGCTATGCTTTCTTTTTCAAGCCCGGGCAGTACACCAATCTGGACATCAACGTGGGCTATTACACAGAAGTGCTCGGCTTGGGGCAATCCCCTGACGAGGTTACGATTATGGGCGATCTGCATTCCGACGGGGTTTTGGCGAATGACAACGCCACCTGCAATTTCTGGAGGTCCTGTGCGAACCTTGCTGTGATTCCGACCAATGGCAATACGATGACCTGGGCCGTATCCCAGGGCACCTCCGTGCGCCGCACGCATATCCGGGGCAACTTGAATTTGGCGGATACGGAGGATGGAGCCTGGTCCAGCGGCGGCTTTCTAGCTGATTCAGAAGTGGATTCCACTGTCAGTTCCATCACCCAGCAGCAATGGCTTTCCCGGAACGACGTTTGGGGAGGCTGGTCTGGAGAAAACTGGAACATGGTTTTCGTGGGTGTTTCCAACCCGCCCTCGGGTGCCTGGCCCGGTTCCACTTACACGGTGATCAATAAGACCCCTTACATCGCCGAAAAACCTTATTTGTACCTGGACACCAATGGAAATTATAACGTCTGCGTGCCCGCGCTCGTCAGCAACGGGATTTCCGGAATAACTTGGGCCAACGGCCCAACACCCGGGGCCTCAGTGCCCATCACCCAGTTTTACCTGGCGCAGCCGGGTGTGGACAATGCCGGAACCATCAATGCCGCGCTCGCGGCCGGGCGGAATTTGATTCTGACGCCCGGGATTTACAACCTGACCAACAGCATCCTCGTCACTCGTCCGGATACGATTGTCCTGGGGCTTGGGTACCCGACGCTGATACCCACGCGGGGAATACCCTCCATGGTGGTTTCCGACGTAAACGGCGTGAAGGTGGCGGGGTTGATATTCGATGCCGGCGCTACCGCCTCCCCATCGTTGTTGGAGGTGGGTTCCGCCACCAGTTCTCTGGATCATTCGGCCGACCCCATCTGTCTCTACGACATTTGCAGCCGGGTCGGAGGAGAATTCTCCGGTACAACGACCAACTGTGTGACGATTAATGCCAACAATGTGGTGGGGGACAATATCTGGCTGTGGCGCGCGGATCATGGCACCGGCGTTGGTTGGACAGAGAACGCCAGCAGCAGCGGCCTGGTCGTGAACGGCAATAACGTGACCATCTACGGTCTTTTCGTTGAACATCATGAGAATTATCAGACCCTGTGGAATGGCAACGGCGGGCGGGTCTATTTTTACCAATCTGAGTTGCCTTACGATCCGCCCTCGCAGAGCGCCTGGTCACACAATGGGGTGAACGGCTACGCGTCCTACAAAGTCGCAGCCACGGTCAGCAGCCACGAGGCCTATGGGCTGGGCGTCTATGCTGTGTTTCTCAGCTCCACCGCAAAGTGTTTTAACGCTATCGAGACGCCTGCCAGCGTTCAGCAGGTCAATGTGCATGACATGATCACCGTTTACATCGCCGGCGAGTCCGGCAGCGAAATCACCCACATCATCAACGGCATCGGTGATACGGTCAACACCCCCGTTACTACGGCAACGGCCGACTCCCTATGGGTGAACCCCGAATTCAGCGTCAAGGCGGGCTTTGGCGGGCAGAATATCGCTCTCTCTTTTCCCACCGAATCCTGGCATTCGTATCAACTTCAGTACAAGAGTTCAGTGGCCGGTGCAAGTTGGCTGAATCTCGGCAGCCTCATTGGCGGGGATGACGCCACGCAAACCTTTACTGATTCGTTTGCCTTCCCCAGCCGATTCTACCGGGTCATCTCTTATTAGCAGTCGTCCGGACAGGCCCTTATCAAGGCGAGACTGTGCGATAATACCGCTGTGCCCCCGTCGCTTGGTTGGTATCGGTGAATGTCATCGTGTTTTCCGTTGCGACGGTCGCACTCCCGGCGGCGGTCGTCCAGCCAGCCGGCGAAAGGCTGGCTGTGGTTTCGACGTGGTATGGAAATCCTGGGGTGGCGGCATAGGTGAGGGTTACTGAGCCGTCGCTGTTGATTTGTATTTGAACGATCTGCTGTGCTGGGGGCGTTCCGTTCTGGACCACACCAGCCCCCGAAACGTCCAGAGTGCCGATTCCGCCGGTGGCGTCCGAGTCGACGGCCAAAGTTCCGCCGTAACTGGCCGCCAACAAGGGTGAAAAAAACACGATGACGTTCGTCGAACCGCCCGGTAAGACAGTGCCCGTCCAGATCCCGCCGAATCCGCCGGGACAGCTGATGCCCTCCACCGTCAGAACCGAATTGCCGGCGTTGCTGATCGTCAGCAGTTGGTTGCTGGAACTCCCCACCACCACGTCGCCAAAACTCAGGTCGCCGTCGAGGGAAATGAGCCGCGTGGGTATGGGCGCAAACGAGGCGGTTTCCGTGATGGGTCCGTTCATGATAATCGACGCTGGATCGTTGGTTCCCGAATACGACCCGCTTCCGCTTCCGCTCCAGCTGGCGAAGCTAAAGGTATTGGAGGGGGTGCCGCTGATGGCCACGGTCGCGCCGCTGTTGGTCCAACCGCTGGCGGGGCTCACGCTGCCGCCCGCGCCGCCGCTCATTGTCAGGTAATACTGGGTGGAAAAGTTCGCCGTGTAGGTCGCGTTGCTGGCGGCGGTAATCGCATGCGACATCCCCCCGCCGTCGCTCCAGGAATTCCACAAATACTGCACTCCAGAACCGCCGCCTTGCAGCGCATTTGCCGCCAGCGTGTGGCTCCAGCCTGTCTCCCAATTGAACACTTGGACGCCGGTGTAGTTCGTGCCGTCCACCGTAAAGGAGCACCCCGCCGGATTGGGCTGGACGGTGACGCTGACTGTCGAAGTGACGAAATTGAAGGTGAAGTTGGCTGAGTCATCTTTGTATTCCGACAGCAGACAGTTGCTCACGGTCAAGTTGCCTACGGCGTTGTTGCTCGCCCACAAGCCGTGCTGTCCGCTCGCGCCGAGCCCGTAAGTCGAAATATTGACGTTGGCCATGATGGCGTTTGAAAGCGTGCCGATGCCGCTCGATACGCTGCTGCCCGGAGAGTTGATGTCCAAACCCCGGGAAATGCTGTTGCTGATGTTCAAGTTGTTCAGGTTGAGGGCGGGAATGTTGAGTTGGGCTCCCGAAACGCTCACGTTGTCCACGCATATTTGGAGCGCGCCCCGCCAATGCCACCCGGGGTCATAGCCGCCGCACCGATTGAAGTCGCATCGCTGCACCACGTTGGTGCCGCTGAAGACGTTGGGTCCCACCGCAAAGGTCGTGCTGAGCAGGACCCCGCACCCATAAGTGAAATCCTGGAAGAGGCAATCCTCGATCCGGTTGTTCTTGCCGCCATAAATCGCCCCTCCGTTCGCCAGGAACGGAAGCTGGGCCGTGCAGTGCGTGATGACATTGGATCCGGGGGTGTAGTTCTGTCCCGTGTAGGTCGCCGGCCAAATCGGGAAACAATCGTCGCCCGTGCCCCGGCAGGTGCAGTTGGTTACGGTGGTGCTGTTCATCCCGACGCACAGATTGATGCCGTCGGCGATGGTGTCGCGGAAGCGGCAGCTATCCACCACCAACCCCTGCGAGTTCACAAGCCAGGCCCCGGTCTTGGTATGCTCCACCCAAACGCGAGAGATGGTTGAGCCCGTCCCGTAGCTCCCTCCCAGCCCATCATTTGGCTCGCTGTCGTTTCGATAATTCAGCTTCCCGACAATCGCGAAATCCGACAGGTGGATGTTGCTCCCGTTTCCATTCAAGGTGACGCGGCGGGACGAATTCGTATAGAGGGTGGGACTTCCAACCAGCATCGTGTACCACATGCCCGCCCCCTGAATCGTGATGTTGTTGGGGAGGTTTATGGACGAGGTGATCATGTAGGTTCCGGCCGGCAGCCAGACGCTTTTGCTCTGCGCGATCGCGGCCGAAATGCAACCGTTCAGCGCGGCGGTATCGTCTGTGGCGCCGGCGCCTCCAGCCCCATAGTTCATGATGGAAAGTGAGTTCGCCGGGGCCGTGAGCGGCGCGGCTGTATTCTCTAGATCCACCAGGTCGAGGTTGTAAGTGGCGGCCGTATCCGTGGCGTCCTTTTCGAGACGGATCACATCCCCGGCGTTGATGGACAGCCCGTTGGTGCGAGCCTCGTCAAAAAAGTTCCGAGGACTACCGGACGCAGGGTTGTTCGTAAACGGATAGCTGCCATAGAGCCAGGAATAAATCGAAGTCACCTGCAGTTTCTCGACAAAGGTCCCGTTTTGGTAGAGGCTGATGGTATAATTCGTCCCGGTTCCATTGGCTGTGTCGGGCACGCTATACCGCACGATCAGCGAATTGGCCGCCGCTTGCGCGGTAAACTGCACATATTGTCCCGTGCTGGTAAGGCTGACGCATTGCCGCCCGGAGGATTCTGAGGCCACCACGTTGGGACCGTATTGCGGGCCGAGAATTGTCCCGGTGGTGGTCATGGCCTCGGCTTCGTAGGTCGTCCAAGGCACCGTTGCGCCGCTGAAGGACATCGCCGATTGCAATGGAAGGTTCAGCGCCAGTATGGCGGCAAGAAAGGCCTTCCGGTTGGCAATAGCCCGAAAAATACAAAAGAACCACCCCCCCCGCTTCATCTGCTCCTGGGAGGGCCTGAACCGACTGCCAGTCTCAGACGCGGTGTTACTATCAAACATGATCTTAGAACATCAAGTGCTTATGAACGGAATAGAATCCTTCTTCTTACCCTCGATGAACAAGTCACATAAAGTGGTGACAGGAGGGTGCTTGCGCAGAATTCCTACTTTTCAACGGATACCCGCAACGGCTGGTCGCGGCGCTCGGCGAAGCGCTTCACATAGGCTTCCCACTGCTCGTGGTTCATGAAATCGCCGCTGCGATCCCAGCATGCGCCGAAGTAATAGGTGAATGGTTTGCCGGCCTCGATTTGCGTGATGGCGAGGAGATTGCGTATGGCTGGCGCGCCTTCATGCGTTGGCTGCGGCACCGGTTCGTGCAGCTTGGATTCAGGCATATCCTGCGCATCGGTTGTGAATTCGCTCACGCTGTTTCTCGGCAGCACGATGGCCACGCCGATGGTGCCTTTGGGCTTGTCCTCCGGCTGCCAGTACGTCATCCAGCCGGCGGCCTTGTCCGTACTGGCGAGTTCCGCTCCCCCCGGCCCGCAGGAGCGTTCCGCCAGGCCAACGCCAATTGTGAGCGGCGATGTGTCATCGCTGGACAGCGTGCATTGCGCCTTGGTGAACCACGATCCGGCGTCAATGCTCAAGCGCTTCACCTCGGAGACCTTGCGGCCGCCGCCTGCTTCCCACGCTTCGTAGGTCAGCTCAAACTCCGAGCGGATAGGGCCGGTAGTGATAAGCTTCCAGTTGCGCCAATTGCTCGAAACCAAGAGCCGTTTTCCGTCCCAGATGCCCAGGCCGCCGCAGCCGCGGCTTTTGCCAACCCGATAATCGTCCATGAACTCGCCGTTATCCTCGTGGTAATGTTTTGTGCGATACATGATATCGACGATGAGCCGCCGGTCCTTTTTGATCCACACGTCCGCGCCGCTGCTGATGGTGCCCTCAGCCTGGATGAGCGCCTGGCCGTAGCTCCGATGCGCGATGCGGTCGCTTTCCCAGGCGAAATCGTCATAGCGTTCGGGAACGTATCGCGCAAATGTCTTCACAATCGGCGGCGGCAGGGCGGGCAGGCGGGAGGCGTCGAGGATGCAGAACGTGCGCGTCTCGCCGGGCGCCAGGTCGGCTTGGAAGACAAATGCGCTCGAGCCGTTTGGCCGAGTATAGCCTTGCGAATCAAGGACGCGGGCCGAGACCGCGTCCACGACGGCCAATTTCCCCGGAAGGTCCAGTTCAACTGTTTCGCTCTCGCGCCGGAAATCCGCCGGGTTCGAAACCCGGACCCGGATCGGATTGGAAGCCTCGAAAAGCGCCATTCGATAAACTTCGCTGCCGGCCAGCAGAAACGCCCCGATGCCGTACACCTCCGTGCAATCTTCGGCGAAGCGCTTTGGGTCGGCGCCGATGGGCTGGACGTGCGTCAGCTTGCCGTCCGCGCCCACGCAGGCGACCAGCGAGGCCCAGGCCTTGCGCACGGCTGGTTCGAAGCGCGCGCGGTCGAGCAGGCCCTGGTTCACGCCCCACGCGAGCGCGTAGGTGCAGAATCCCGAGCTGCTGGTTTCCTTGAGCGGATAGCTTTTGGGATCCAGCAAGCTGGCGCGCCAGAGCCCATCCGGCTGCTGGCAGGCCAGAATCTGTTCCGACATGTCCTTGAGCAATTGCTCGAAACGCGGACGGTCGGGATGATTTGTCGGCAAGAATTGCAGCACGCGGACAATGCCGGCCATCACCCAGCCATTGCCGCGCCCCCAGAAAACTTTCTTCCCGTTCGCCTCGCGCTGGTTGAAGAAGGTGCTGTCGCGGAAGAACAGGTGCTCCTGTTTGTCGTAAAGAAAATCCGTCGTGCGCCACCAGTTGGTCAGCGCAAAATTCAAATACTTCTCCTCGCCCGTCGCCGCGTAAAGCCGCATCCACGCGGGCGGCCCCATGAACAGTGAGTCGCACCATGACCAGAGTTCGCGCGCTTTGGAGTCTCCCTTGTTGGACTCCAGGCTCGTCGATTTCGATGGGTTGGCAAGGATTTCATCGAATCGCTGGCGCATGGGCCCGATCATCTTCGGCGCGCGATAGAGCAGATACAGCTCGGCCCAGGTTTGACCCACGCAATGATCATCGGCGTCATACTGCCGGGGTCCCAGCTTCCAGTCGTTGGTTTCGCCGGCGGCCAGCATCGCATCGCGGTATTTGGGGTCACCCGAGATTCCCGCCAGAGCCACGATGCCGGCGTCGCCGGCGGCCTGGACCCAGCCGACAGCCGGCCGCGTTGGAGTGATCGAAGGATGGGCGATCTCCCAATCCGCCACTTTCTGCATCAGATCGAGGATGCTTTTGGGCGCCATATCGACGGACTGCGCCCGCAACTGACAGCTCGTGACCAACAGAAGGCCGATCGCGACCGCTGCCAGACAGGAAAACAGGTTTTTCATGGAATCCGCTCATCGAATACCAGATTCGATGCGAGATGTCCAAGCTCCTTTGAGCGCCTTTGATTGTCTACGGCTTGGCGGCGGCAGGCGCGACCCATCGCCGGGCGTCCGGACCGCTGCCGATGACCGGGAACGCGGAAATCCGAAGCCGCGCTGCCCCCATCGGGATGAGCGAAACCGTCTCCACGGGCTCCTCGGAAAACACCGGGCTGTCCTGCAACACGCCGCACAGGCCGTAACGATCCAGCGTCCATTGAGGAATGCGCTTTGCCTTCGCCTCAATCAGGAGAGGCGCCGCGTCGGGGGTGAAGGGAAAATCATTCGTCGGCCAGGTTCCCCTGCGAAGGGTAAGGGACTTTCCCGGCTCCTGCTCATCGAGGACCACGCCATAATTCCACGGCGTGGACGGCTGGATTTCATACGAGGGCCACTTGGACGGATCCGCCCCGGGTTGCCAGTGGGAATCGCCTATGGCTGTCTGGGTACTGTCGTGACGGATATAATTCTCGCCGATCCTGAGCGAGAAAGTGAGCGGGCCGTAGTTGACGCTGGCGCTGTCGTGGTTCCGGGGCCATTTGCGCACGGAAACCTGCATCGGCAGCCGCAGCCCAACCGTGTCGCCCTGTTTCCATTTGCGTTCGAGGCGAATGAACTTGCCGCCCGTGGCCTCGAGCTTTGCCGCCTTGCCGTTGATCGTGGCCCGCGGGTCCTTGCACCACGCCGGAATGCGCAGGTAAAGCGGGAACGTGACCGTTCGGTTCGCGCTGAAGGTGAACTGAATCGTATCCTCGAACGGATAACGAGTTTCCTCGGCAAATCGAACCACCGCCCCATCTCCGACAGTGGCGGCAACCTCGCTGGCGCTATAGAGCGCGGCGCAAATGCCGTTGTCCGGGGTCGCCATCCACAGGCTCTTGCTGAAGTAAGGCCAGCCATGGGAATGGTTGTGCTGGCAGCAGCGGGAACTGAACGGGTTCATCATCAGGAAAGGCCCGCTGTTTTCGATGCCCGGGGCGTGGTTCTTGGAGTCGCTGACCACCATGTTGGGCGCGGTTAAATAACGGAGGGCCGAGAAGTCCGGCATGACGGCGGCGGGATAGGTATTGAACGCCACGTCCTCGCACTGGTCCGCCCAGAAGGGATCGCCGCTGATTTGCAGCAGCATTTCGTCCGAAAGCATCTGCTCGACCATGCCGCAGGTCTCAACCGCTTGCCGCGGATCATCGAATCCAGGCCGGCAGTTTTCATCGCTGCCGAACATTCCCCCGGGCACCTGGCCGTAGCGCTTCCGGACTTCGAAGAAGTTGGCGTAGGCGGCCCGAAGAGCCGAATCTTCGTGCGACTGGAGATAAAACTCGGCCGGCTCGCGGAAGCCCTCCGCGATGTTCACGTTGTGCCAGTTTGGCAGATCGCCGTTCATCTGCCAATTGGCGGTGCAGCGGTGGATTTTTTCCGCCGCCTTGAGCAGCTCCGCGCCGCCGGTGCGGTTGTACAGCCAGTAGATGCTGTAGAGATTGTCGCCCCCGCGCATCTTTTGCCAATAATGTGTCAGCAATTTGCTGTCGGGAACGGCCAATTGGCATTTGAAATACTTCGTCATCAAATCCAGCACGCGCGGGTCTTTGGAATGATCGTAATAGGATTCGAGGCAGAAGAGCATGATCATGTTGGCCCAGTAGTCGCGGCTTCCATCATCGCCAAACCGTTCGTCCGGGCCGAAGTCCCCGTCGGGCCGCTGGCTCGCCAGCACCCCCTCGATCCACGTTCGGGACTCTGCGATCATGCTCGGATCGTTGAAAATGTAGCCGAGCTCGATGTAACCCTTGAGCCAATAGGGGAGTTCTTCCCAACCGCACTTGCCTTTGCCATCCTTGCTGAGCCAGGCGTTGCCGTCTTTTTCGAGCCACGCGCTGATCTCGCCCAGATGCCCGGTCAACCCCTCCCGCTGGCGCCGCAATATCTCTCTGAGCCATCCGCGAGGCTCAACCGATCCCACGGGCAAGCCGATGAATCGGCTCGGCTCCAAAGGGGCTCGGTTCCCCACGTAAAAGCTGTTTGTGTGCGACAAGTCCGGGCCGCTCACAATGTCAACTCCGGAATGGGCGGCCGCGGTTCCAGCCAGAGTCATCGCCGCAACGCAACAGGCCAGGCGCATCGTTTTCATGATTCAGTTCGCGCCCGCTTGGCTGGAGTTCGGGCTTTGTCCGCGGGCAAGGCGCGACATTCCTCCGGTTGGACGGCTTTCGGGCGCGGTCGCCCACTTGTAGTCCGGCGCCGAGGTCATGTCGAAGATCACTTCCCCGCCCTCTGAAATCTGTTCGTGTGTCAGGAAGGCTTTGTTGAATGGCTTGCCGTTGAGGGTGGCGCCGCAAATGTAGGGCCTCTGCGGACCGTTGGAGGCCGCCGTTACGACAAATTTTCGGCCATTGCGCAGCCCGATGGTGGCGCGGTCGAACAGCGGGCTGCCAATCATGTAGTCCGTCGTGCCGGGGCACAGCGGATAAAGGCCAAGCGCGCTAAAGACATACCACGCGGACATTTGGCCCGTGTCCTCGTCGCCGCAGAGCCCATCGGGTGTGGATTGGTAGAGCAGTCCCATCGCCTGCCGCACGCGGGACTGGGCTTGCCATGGCTGGCCCACGCAGTCGTAGAGGTAGATGGCATGGTGGACCGGTTCGTTGCCGTGGGCGTATTGCCCCATGTTCGCGGCTACCATCTCGGTCATCTCGTGAATCGGCCGGCCGTAGGTCCCCACCTTTACGTCCGGCGGCGTCGAGAACACGGCGTCCAGTTTGGTCGCGAATGCGGCATCGCCCCCCATCAATCGCACCAGGCCGGGCACGTCCTGAAGCACGCTCCAGGTCCATTGCCACGAGTCGCCTTCGGTGAACGGCCCACCCCATTCGATCGGGTCGAAGTTGGGGCACCACGCTCCGTCCGATTGGCGGCCGCGCACAAAGCCGATCTTTGTGTCCAGCACGTTGGTGTAGTTCATCGCGCTTCGGGCGAATGCCTCCGCCTCGGCCTGGCGCCCGACCCGCCGCGCCAGCACTCCCGCGCAGAAATCGTCATAGGCATACTCCAGCGTTTTTGCGGTGGCCTCGCGCACTTCCGGATAAGGGGCGTAGCCCAGCCTTTTGTAAAACTCGGCCCCATCCCGCCCGATGGCCCGGCAATTGGAGGGGCTTTGCTGGCTTGCGTCATGCACCATCGCGTCCACGGCCTTGCCGGCGTCGAAGTTGGTGATCCCCTTGACCCAGGCGTCGGCCAACAGGGAAAAGGCGTGGTTGCCGATCATGCAATCGCGATGGCCGGGGCTCGCCCAGGATGGCAGCCAGCCGCTCTGATCATAGGCCGCCAGCAGCCCCTGCATGATCTCTCCGCTTATTTCCGGAAAGACCAGGTTGTACAGCGGATGCGCGGCGCGGAAGGTGTCCCAAAACCCGGTGTCGGTGTAGAGGAATCCGCTGTGAATCCGGCCGTCGTAGGGGCTGAAATAAACCGGCTTGCCGTTCTCATCCAGCTCATAAAAGCGGTGTGGGAAGATGACGCTGCGGTAAAGCGCGCTGTAGAATGTGCGCTGCTGTTCGAGGGTGCCCCCCTGGATGCGAATGCGGTCGAAGGTCTCATTCCACCGGGCCTCCGCGCGATGCCGCACGGAGTCGAAATCCGCGGTTCCAATTTCCCGTTCGAGGTTGCGCTGGGCTTGCGCCGGGCTGATGAAGGACGAAGCTGCCTTGCAGCTGACCGTTCCGCCTGCGGGCAGCGAAAACTTGAGGTAACCGCCCGCATGATTGGCGGACAGCTTGACCTCGTTCACCTGCACACCTTCGGGCGTCCAGGTGCCGTAACCGGCAAAAGGCTGATCAAACTCAATAACGAAGAAGTTCGAGAAGTTGTCCGGCACGCCTCCGTGGTTGTTGCGGCAGATGCCGACAATCCGGCCTTTTGCGGGAAAGATCTCGACGGAGGATCCGTTGTCAAACGCATCGATCACAACGTAAGCATCCCCTGCCTCTTCGAACGTGAACCGAAAGCGGGCCGCCCTTTCCGTAGGGGTGACTTCGGCGGTTGTCTTCCAGGTGTCGAGCCGGACGCGGTAGTAGCTCGGGTTGGCCACTTCCATTTGATGGCGGAACTCCGAGGCGCGCTCCTCTTCGGTTACCGCCAGTTTGCCCGAGACCGGCATAAGGGAGAAGCTGGCGTAGTCGCCGATCCATGGGCTGGGCTGATGCGTCTGGCGGATGCCGCGAATCTTGTTCTGGCGGTACTGGTAGTAGAACGAGTCCTGCGCCGGCTGAGTGTAGGGAGACCACACGTTCATCGGGAAGGGCAGGGCGATAGCAGGGAAGGTGTTGCCATGCGAAAAGCCGCCGGTCGAATCGGTCCCTTGCAGGGGATTGGCCAGGGAAAACAATTCCTGGCCGGCGCTGCTGAAGCCGATGGAGGCGATGCAGGTGAACAGTGGCAGTACGGTCGAATAGCGCGCTTTCATGGTTTTGTCAGGATTGCCTCGGTTCCTGGCGCGCGAGGCTCACACTCATCGCGAGCAGCCGGAGCCGTATTTCTATCATCATTTCTTGCGGTTAGACTTGCGCAGCCGAAGCTTGAGCATGCCCCAACCTGGGTGGCAAGCCCAAAGCACCCGCTGACAGTGCTCCTTGCCGGGACACCCGATCCCGGGCGCCTTCGATGCGTGAGCATCTGTGGTCGGCGGCATTATCGCCAGGAATCCGGAGGTGCGTCATGTGGCATGAAAAGGCCACAGAGGCTCCGTCTCCTGCCGCGATGGGAGATAGGGTGCGTTTGCCGTTGGCCGGCCGAGCTCTGGAATGATCCGCTCGCAACAGGGAGTTCATGGCTTTTTCCCAGGATTCTGCTAACGTTTCCTGGTCGATGACCGCAAGGTTTAGCGCGCATGAAGGATTCAAACAAGATATTGGCCGGCGAGGTAACTCCGGCAGCCACGTATTTCAATCGTCGGACCTTCGTTCGGGCTGGAATCCTGGCGGCCAGCGCCGTCGCGACGGGTTTGGTTTACAAGCGGCTCAATCCTGTGGCCAGTGGTAAAGTTGACACGGCGGCGATTCCGGGTTTGACCCAACCCGCGGCGGATGCGGAGAGTAAAGGCTTTCGAGTGGACGAACCGGAGACGCCGTTTCAGGACATCACGCACTACAACAATTTCTATGAATTCTCAACCAGCAAGGAAGGAGTGGCGCCGGCGGCAGCCGGCTTTGATACGAGGGATTGGCGGGTGTCGGTCGAGGGGCTGGTGAGAAAGCCAAAGGTCTTCAGCCTTGACGACTTGTTGAAAATCAGTTCGCCGGAAGAGCGCATTTACCGCATGCGCTGTGTCGAGGCCTGGTCCATGGTGATCCCTTGGGCCGGCTATTCGTTGTCGAAACTGCTGGATGTGGTCGAGCCGCTAGAGGACGCGAAGTTCGTTGCCTTCGAGACGCTGCTGGACCCAAAACGCATGCCAGGCCAGCGGAGCGCTGTGCTGGACTGGCCCTACGTTGAGGGTTTGAGAATGGATGAAGCCATGCACCCGTTGACGCTGCTCGCCAGCGGGCTGTATGGCCGGGCGCTGCCGCCGCAGGATGGCGCTCCGATTCGGCTTGTGGTGCCCTGGAAGTATGGGTTCAAGGGCATCAAGTCGATTATCAAAATCAAGCTGGTGGAAGCGCAGCCGCGCACCACTTGGAGCGCCTATGCGCCGGCCGAATACGGCTTCTACGCCAACGTAAACCCGCAGGTCGATCATCCGCGTTGGAGCCAGGCCACCGAACAGCGGATTGGCGAATCAGGCCGGCGTCCAACCCTGATGTTCAACGGCTACGGCGAGGAGGTGGCCCACTTATACGCCGGGATGAACCTGCGGACAAACTTCTAACCACCGCCGCATGAAAGAGACGGATATTCGCTTTGGCAAGCTGCTCGTGTGGGTGAACGGCGCGGTGCCGCTGACGTTGCTCGCATGGGACGCCTGGCATCACGACCTGGGTGCCAACCCGCAGAATTTCGCCATTCTGACCACCGGCATGATGACACTGCTGTTTTTGATGCTGACCATGGCAGTGACGCCCGTGCGCAAGATCACCGGATGGAACTGGCTGCTGTCTTATCGGCGCTCGCTGGGACTTTTCGCCTTCGGTTACGCCTGCGTGCATTTCCTGCTGTTTTTCAGCCTCGACCGATCGTTCAGCATTGCCGGCACCTTGGCGGAAATGGTCAAACGCAAGTACCTGATCCTGGGCAGCATCGGGCTCCTGGTCATGGTGCCGTTGGCTATCACCTCGACTAACGGCATGATCAAACGGTTGGGCGGCAAACGCTGGCGCGCGTTGCATCGGCTTGCTTACGTCGCGGCTCTCGCGGGTGTGATTCATTATTACATGCAGGTGAAAGCCGACGTGCGCCAACCTTTGGTGTTTGGGGCGGTGCTTGCCATTCTGCTCGGATACCGGGTTTTGGCTTACCTGCGACAGACCGTCCGGCAGCCGCGAAGGCCCGGTCCGGCCCAATAGCGGAAGGGATTTGCCGTCAGGGTCTGATCGGGATCTCCGGGGGAACCGCGCGCTTTTCGCGCAGCATCCGGGTCCCTTCGCCCACCAGGCGCAGATACCAGTCGCTGGGCAGCCCGTCGTAAGTCACGAAATGGCCCTGCTTCGGCGGAGTGCTCGTCACCTTGAAAATCGCCGTTCCTTCGTCCACTTCGTCGAACATAGCGACGCAAACTGAATCCGGCTCGATCTTTGACAACTCCTGGAATTGCTCCCACAGGAATTGTCCGTTGCGGCGCGGGATAAGGGAGGCGCCGGCCGATAGCTTCTTGAGATTGTCCCAACTGAATCCCGGATAGACTACCGGCAGCCAGAGGATCCCGTTCTTCTCACACTCCCGCTTGTCCGCCGCCCAGTAATCCGTGGCGGCGTGTAAAACGCCTTGGATGTCCTTGCGAACATTCCCGACATTCCAAGGCGAGTAGGCATCGAGACGGCGGAGGAAGGCGTGCCACTCGGGGTCGGGGTTGAGCCGCCAGCCCCAATCTCCGCCTCCAACCAGGAAGGCGCGATATGACGGGCCGGGGGCCTTAAAGAAATCGATAAGCTGGTTCGCCACTCGGGCGGTCATCGCGTTGTGGGGATCCCCATAATAAAACCCCCAGATCTCCACCACCGGCAAGCCTGTCTCATGGAGATAGCGCCCATCTTGCGTGACGCCTTGATCCACCAGCTTTCGCCATTCCCGGGTTAGCACCTCGAAAACCTTGCCGGTGGGCATGCCGGCGACATCAAAAGCGATCGCCCAGGTCCGCCCTGTCTCCTGGGCTGCCGCGCGCACGTTCTGCAGCACGCGGGAACGCGAGTCATACCGGTCCTGGAGTGGGCCGCCGGGCAGGTCCACCAGAAAATGTTGCAGCCAGACTCCATCGATGCCGCAGGTGCGCATCCACTCGAAATGCCGCCGCACGGTTCCAGGCTGGTCGGAACTGAACAGGCAGGCTTGGGTTCCATCCGCGCTGCTGAATCCCGGCGCGGGGAAGCGCTCTTCCGGGGGGTAGTCCGTCATGTCCGGCCACAGCTCAAAGGCGAGCGTCTCCGGCGCCAGCCGTCTCGGATCGTGGCTCCAGTGAATCCAGCCCTGTTTGGCGCTGTCCCCAGGGCAGCGAAACCAACCCTGGTACCCGCAAAGGACCTTGCCCCTTAGCGACCCTGCGTCAACCATTCCGCCCGGGGCGGTCTTCGGGCCGAAGTCCGCGTTTTCCCCTGCGTCCATCGCATAGGTGGCGAGAAGTGCCAGGACGAAAGGAATATTACTCCACACCATGAGGGATTTCCGGCTTTGAAACCTCCGGCGACGGAGGCGTCTTTTTGACCTTGGACGCCAGCCATGCCAACGCCACTCCCACCGCAAACCCGGCAGCGTGGGCTTCCCAGGATACCGGCGTGGAGGTGGGAAGAACTCCTCGGAGAATCCCGCCATAAAGCACCACGCATACGACCGATAAGGCCAACGTGCCGAACGTGCGTTTGAACACCGCCAGTGATGCCAGGTAGCCAAAGTAGCAAAATACCAGTCCGCTTGCCCCGATATGGCAACCGTTCCGTGCCAGTAACCAGGTCAGGCTTCCTCCCACCAGAATTCCGGCAAGGGTCACCAGCGCGAATTCAATCCGGCTCCGCCCGCAAAGAATTGCCCCCAGCATGAGCAAAGGGAAGGTGTTTGCCGCCAGGTGCTTGAAGGAGGCGTGCAGGAACGGCGCCCAAAGGATGCCCGTCAGGCTTGCCAGGTGACGCGGCACAATGCCATCTCGGCTGAAGTGGCCATTCCCCAGGACATTGTTGATGGCAAAAACCGCCCAGCAAATCCCCACAAGGACGAGTACTGGCGTAAATCGTTTGAGCATGAGCTTTCCTTCCTAATTCTCAAATGCAGAAGGCATGCAGCGCAAGGGAAAAAGAGGCCGGGATTTTGCTTGCTAAATCCTGAATCCCTTTCAATATGGAGTCCCGTCAACAGAGTTTTTCCAAATAAGATCGAATTGTGCTTAAAAGAAATACCTAACATGAGAACCACATTGCCTCTGCTGGTGGCTGCTATCGCGTTGCCCATCGGCGTCAACGCCGCGCCATCTCTTAAGATTACCTACCCCAAACCCAATGCCGACCTGACCGTCGGCGTCACCAACGTCTCAGGCACTGCCAAGAGCACCTCGGCCATTACCGGGGTTTATTATTCTCTAAACGGCAACTCCTTCACGAAAGCCTCCGGGACCACCAATTGGTCCGCCACCAACCTGACGCTCAACCCCGGTCTGAACAGCTTTTCGGCCTACGCTGTGGACAGCGCCATCGAAACCTCGCCCACGAACAAGATCACGTTTACCTATGTTTACTTCATGCCCGTGGCGGTGACGGTTTCCCCGTCCAACTCCTGGGGCGGCGTAAGCATCACCAACGGGGAGATGCTCCAATTTGACAAGCAATACAACCTGGCAGCCAAGGCAGCCCGGGGATTTGGATTCGCGGGCTGGGCCTTCGACGGCACCAACGTGCCCGGCGAGCGCGCCTCAACCAAGGTCGTCATGACCTCGAACCTGACCGTGGTTGCCAGCTTCATTGATATCACCAAGCCGTTGTGCGCCGTTACCTTCCCTGCCGCCGGGCATACGGTTACCAATTCCGTCGTGGCGAACATCCGGGCAAAGGACAGCCTTGTGGGTGTCGAGAGTGTGTATTATCAATTCAACAGCAACGGCTGGGTGTTGGCCAGTCCGATGGGTGACGGCACGAATTGGCAGACGGCGAGCCTGACAGTGAGCGCCGGAGGGAACATGCTGCAGGCTTACGCAGTCAACGCCGTCGGCACCAACTCGGCCATCAATACGGTTCGGTTCAACGGCGTCAATGTAACCCCGCCGGTCACCGGCCCGGCTCCGGAATCTTTGGCGGGATTGGCCGGGATGGTGACCAACGACGATGGCTCCATCGTGCAGATAAGTTTTGGAGCGAGCACCTATGCCTTGGGTCCAATCGACACCAATAGCAACCCCAAAGTTGGCGATTACACCTACACGCTCCTGAGCAGCAATACAGCGCGGCTCACGACCCTCGTCGATTCGCCGCCCAACAAGGCGGATCAGGCCAGCATCATGATCTGGACGTTCACCAGCACTAATTTTTGCACCACGACGAACATCACCACGAGCAATACGGCGGCGATCACCTTTTCCCCGGTGGCGGACCTGGTGCCTTCGCCCTCGGCCAGCATTACGTCCACGTTTTTGGACGATAGCGGCAATTCTGGCACCAACGTGTCCATTGAAGGCGTCTTCACGAATTACTCCAGCAATGGCACAAACTGGGGTACCTATTGCGTCTTCCAGTTCAGCCCGATCGTGGCTTTGAAAGTGATGGTTTACACCGATCCGGTGCTTGCCGGATATACGGACTACGTGGAGTTGACCTACGCCGCCCAGGGCGCCGGCACGTATTACAATGAGAGGTTCGACGGCTCAAACGATCTGGCTGACGCTTTTCTAGGCAGCTTTACCGGCCTGACCAACGTGATGCCGTCCGGCGGCAACTCTCCGACCACCATCGCCGGAAAGATAGTGACGGTCACCAAATCCGACGGGTCCCCATTCGACGTGACGTTTGACGACTCGACCTACAGCGTGTTCGATCCGAAAACGAACGATCAGAACACGGCCGTGGGTGATTACACGTTCACCAAGACGGGTCCGAACACGGCGCAGCTCACGATGATCACCGTCGCGCCGTGGCAGGACACGATCACCAATGACAATACCGTGACTTTAACCTTCACCAAGACTTCGAGCGGAACAGCGGCGAGCGGTCAGGGCGGCGGCGTTTCCACCTTCAGCATCAAGGGCACGGCCAACGACTACGCCCCCGCGTCCCTGGTGGGCAAGACCGTTAACCCTGGCTCCGGAAAGTCGGGAACATTCAATGACGACGGTACATTCACGTTCACCAAACCCGGCCAGCAGCCCGAGACGGACCCTTACTCCTACACCCGATACAGCGCGGACGGGGGCCTCTTCGTTATAACCCACTCGGATGGGTCCAGCACTGACGTGCAGCTTAAGTTCACGAGCACAGGAAGCGGCGATTGGTACGAAACCGATTTCGATTCCAACGGCAACATCGACGGGATTGACACAGGCAGCTTCACGCTCAAGTAGAGAGTGACCGATCGTCAGCATGATTCCCCAGCCTGCCGGCTCCAACCGGTTAGGCTGGGGAAAGCCTGGCGATGTTCGAAACCGGCGGTGGCAGCCTGATCGCCGGACGGTGGCTTAATAAAAATTGCACTCAGGCAGAAACGGTGGAACGGTATTTGGAACCCTCGCCCTGAAAATTGCAGATTATGAACGCGGAAAATCAAAAAGCCGTTGAGGTTCTGTCACCGCTAACGACCACCATAACGGAGCAAGCGGGAGGGGAAGAAGGGCCCGGCCAAACTCAACCCCCGGAAAAAACAGACGAGGAATTGTCAGGCCTGATCGCTCTGGCCCGTGATATTACACGCCAGGGCATCGACGAATTGGATTCACCACTTTCTGAGTAAAATCGCAGAACAAGTGGTGGGCCCAGTAGGATTTGAACCTACGACCAAGCGATTATGAGTCGCCTGCTCTAACCGCTGAGCTATGGGCCCGACCGGCCTGCTTGATTTTCCGCAGGCCGTCGAGCTTCTATTTCGCCCGAGTCCCGACCAGAGGCAAGCTTTTTCGACCGAGCCTGAAGACCTGTGTTCAGCGGTGCTCTCCCCATGTCTTAAGCGAGGTTTTGGGGGCCGCATTGATACTTGTCAGGTGGCGGTGCCGCGCTTAGACTCACGGCCAGTCACCGATAAGAAGAGGATATATGCGAATAGCGATGTTTTCTTGGGAGGCGCTCCACGGGGCAGCCGTGGGCGGGGTTGCGGTCCATGTGACCGAGCTGGCGGCAGCGCTATGTCGGCGGGGGCACGAGGTTCATGTGTTCACCCGTCCGGGGTATGGCAGCGGCGGCGTCTGGCGCATCGACGACGTCTGGTACCACTGGTGCCCTCACAACCTCCGGTCGAATATTATCGACGAAGTCCAGGAAATGTGCCGTTCCTTTGTTTGGCACTTTAACCAAACCGAAAACTATTCCGGCCATTTTGACATCCTGCACGGTCACGATTGGCTCGCCGCCAACGCCATGGTCTGGGCCAAAGAGGGCCGCCCCAACCACCGCGCCGTGTTGACCATGCACTCCACCGAATATGGCCGTTGCGGCAACAACTTCTACGGCGGCTCCTGCGCGCGCATCCGCGACCACGAACGCCATGGCACCTTTTGCGCCGACCGGGTCATCGCCGTGAGCCACACCCTCAAGGGCGAGCTGATGTGGATGTACAACCTGCCCGATTGGAAATGCTGGGTTGTCTACAACGGCGTCCCCGTCCATCGCTTCGACGGCTCGATTGACCCGGGCGCGGTCAAGGCGCGTTATGGCATCGGACCCATGGACCCCACCGTCCTATTCATGGGGCGGTTGAGCGTCCAAAAGGGTCCCGACCTATTGGTCGAAGCCATTCCCGGCCTGTTGCGATTCTATCCCCAGGCCAAGTTCATCATCGCCGGCGAAGGCCACATGCGCGGCGACCTGGAACGGCGGGCTGGCCAACTCGGAGTCTCCCACGCCGTCCGTTGGTTCGGCCGCCTCAGCACGGCCGAGCAGGTCGATATGTTCAGAGCCTGTGACGTTGTCTGCGTGCCCAGCCGCAACGAACCGTTCGGCATTATCGTGCTCGAAGCCTGGGCTGCGGGCAAACCGGTCGTCGCGTCGCAAATCGGCGGTCCCGGTGAGTTCGTTTGGCACAACGTCAATGGTCTCAAGATCTATCCGACCGTCGAATCCGTCGGCTGGGGTCTGGGCACTGTGTTCACCAACTGGGAGTGGGCTCGCTGGATGGGCCGCAACGGCCGGGTCGCCGCTGAAACCGCCTTCACCTGGGACCGAATCGCCGAACTCACCGAAAACTGCTACCGCTCGTAAGGGGGGTGAGTTGAAGTGGGTGAGCTTGTCGAACTACTTGCGTTTGCCCTTGCGGGTTTTTGTTTGCGCCTGGCGTTGGAGTTCGTAGCTAAGCGTCTTGAACCGGCGCTTGAGGCCGAGTTTCTTCCGTTGCCGCTCGCGGGCGGCTACCAGGTGTTTGAGACAGCGCGCACCGCGAACCGCGGGCTCTCCGCAGATGGCGCAGCGGCCATCCCGCTGCATCCGTAGTTGGTATTTCCGTTGCCGTGATACCGGCAGGTCGGTGAATTCGTCTCTAATGGGCTTTTTCATCTATTATTCAGCAGGGCAAATGTGTTCTGGTCTACACTATGTATTGGGAGCCATCTACCGCTATCCCGGTGTTCAGCCGAGCGAGCAGCGGAACACGGGGCGGGACGCCCCGCACCTGTCGGTGGGCCACCACTCGCCGGCGAGGACGCCTGCGCTCTACGCAGAGGTAAAATCCTGGATAAGCCCCTGGGACCGAGGCACAGCGGAACCGGCAGGCATGCGCGAGGGGGCCGCTTTGTCGTCAGTCCTCCGGGCACGTGTCAGAATTTCATCTTCCAATGCATAAGACACATTACGCCGGTAACGACAAGAGCGCAGAGCAAGCCAAGGACGATGGCCAGGCGCAATTCCCGCATCCGTCGTTGGCGATGGTAATCTCCGCCACTGGCATGCGAATGTTTCATTTAATCTTTCCGAATGGTTTTCTATGATTTGAGGAGCTTTATTGGTTCTCCCTCTACAAGTCAAGCACAAAGCGAAAACAAACCGGCAGAATTATCTTGAAGCATGGCCCCAACTCTGTCCTTGAATAGGCATATGAAACAGCTTTTCGGAAGTGGTGAGCCGTCCTGGCGAACAGGACGGCTGGCGTTTCTTGTCTGCTGGCTTGCGGCCACGTGCGCCGGGGCATCGCCGGTTGCTCTCACCGAGCTCCGATGCGAGTACCGGAGAAACCCGGTCGGCATCGAAACCCTCGAACCCCGGCTGGGCTGGGTTATGGATTCCAAGGCGCGCGGTGTGCGGCAGACGGCCTACCAGATCCTGGTGGCAAGCAGCCGGGAATCGCTGGGGCGCGCTGAGGGAGATCTGTGGGACAGCGGCAAGGTGGAGTCTGACGAGTCGGTTCAAGTTGTTTATGGCGGTCTGCCTGTTGGATCGGGCCAGACCTGCTACTGGAAGGCCCGGGTTTGGGACCAGGGCGGAGCCGTTTCCGGCTGGAGCGATCTGGCAAGCTGGACCATGGGCCTGCTCCACCCGGAAGATTGGAAAGCGAGCTGGATTGGGTTGGATTTGCCTCCCGCCCCGGCTCCGAGCACGACGAACCGGCCGGCGGTGCTCGATCCGGCGCCGCTGTTCCGGAAAACGTTCAACGTCAGCAAGAAGGTGCGGCAGGGAGTGCTGTATGCCTCAGCCCTGGGCGTCTACGATCTTCATTTGAATGGCAAGCCCATCGATAGCGACGTGCTCTCGCCCGGCTGGACCGATTTCAGCAAGCGGGTCCATTACTTCGGCTACGAGGTCACGCGCGAGATCAAGCACGGCGAGAATACCTTGGGCGCGATGCTCGGCGACGGTTGGTACGCCAGCTACATTGCCTATACGAAGCGACGCCACTTTTACGGGAACTCCCCGCGGCTGATCGTCCAACTGCAAATCGAGTATGAGGATGGCACTCGCGATACGATCGGCACGGACGGAACGTGGAAGGCCGCGATCGGCCCGGTCCGGGAGGCGGACCTGCAGATGGGGTGCGTCTATGACGCGCGCGCGGAATGGAAAGGGTGGGATCGAGCGGGATTCGACGACTGCCAGTGGCATAATGCAACCGTGGATGCCGGGGTCAAGGCCAGCCTGAAGGCCCATCCCGGCGAACCGATCCGCCGGATGCAGGAGGTCCCCGCCAGAACGGTCGCGGAACCGAGCCGGGGCGTTTATGTTTTCGACGTTGGCCAGAATCTCGTGGGGTGGGTGAGGCTGAGAGCCAAGGGGGCGGCCGGGCAAAAGGTGGTGGTCCGTCACGCGGAAGTGCTGAACCCTGACGGCACCCTGTATACGGCCAACCTGAGAACCGCCAAGGCGACGGACACCTACTATCTTTCCGGAACCGGCAAACGCGCCTACGAGCCTTGCTTTACCTTCCATGGTTTCCGCTATGTGGAAGTCACAGGTCTGGACTACCGGCCCTCGGCGAAGGACGTGACTGCCGTGGTGGTGCATTCGGATCTGCGGCAGGCAGGATGGTTCGAGTGCTCGGAGCCTTTGGTCAACAAGCTGGCGCTCAATTCGTTGTGGGGCCAGAAGGGGAACTTTCTGGATGTGCCGACTGACTGCCCGCAGCGCAACGAACGCGCCGGCTGGACGGGTGACGCCCAGGTGTTTATGAAGGCGGCCTGCTTCAACCTGGATTCGCCAGCCTTCTACACCAAGTGGCTCGATGATCTCTGCGCCGATTCCCAACGCGCCGACGGCGCCTTTGGCCACGTGGCGCCTTCGCCCGAAATCGCAGGGTTTGGCAGCTCGGGTTGGGCCGATGCCGGACCGATCTGCGCCTGGCGGATGTATGAGATGTATGGGGACACTCGCGTTCTGGAGCGGCATTATGCGTCCTTGCGGCGCTACCTGGATTATCTCGGGTCGACCAGCACCAACTTCCTGCGCGGCGACGGCTCTTACGGCGACTGGCTGAAGCTGGCCGGGCCGCAGCATTCGAAGGTTATCGGCACGGCCTGCTATTTCCGCGTGGCCCAGGTGATGACGGGGATCGCCACGGCGCTGGATCGGCAGCAGGACGCGGAGCAGTTCCGCGAGCTGGCGGAGAACATTCGGTCGGCTTTTGTGCGGGACTTCATCAAGCCTGATGGCCGCATCGTGGAGGGTACGAATGAGACCGGGCAGACCTTGTATGCGCTGGCGTTTGGGCTGGACCTGGTGCCGGAGGAATCAAAGGAGAAGGCAGCGAAGCAGTTTGTGGCATCACTGGCGGAAGCAAAAGACCATGTGGCGACGGGCTTCCTGGGAACCCCGTTCCTGCTGTTCGCGCTTCAGAAGGCGGGCCATCCCGAACTGGCATACAAGCTGGTTCTGAACCGCACCTATCCCTCCTGGCTGCAACAAGTGATCTGGGGCTCGACCACCATGTGGGAGCGTTGGGACGGCTGGCGACCGGACAAAGGGTTTCAAGATCCGGGCATGAATTCCTTCAACCATTACTGGCTTGGGTGCGTCAGCGAATGGCTGTTCACCCAGGCGGCGGGCATCGACACCGACGGGCCCGGCTTCCGGCGAATTGTGATCCGGCCCGAGCTGGTGAGCCCCAAGGATGGCTTCAGTTGGGTGAACGCGACGTATCGATCCATCCGCGGCCCGATTACGAGCCGGTGGAAACTCGAAGGCGATTGTTTCCGGCTGAAGGTCACTCTTCCACCGAACAGCACGGCAACGGTGGAGATCCCCGCCCGCAGCGCGGTGGATGTTACTGAGGGTGGCAAGCCGACCAGCGAGGCGCAGGGCGTCACTTTCCTGCGACTGGATCGTGGGCGGGCGGTATTCCAAGTGGGGTCGGGAAGCTACGACTTTGTGTCGCGGGGGGTGCTTTAGCTTTCAGTCCTCCGGCGGATGGGTCGGAGGGAGGGGGGTGTCGTCGGGAACCTCCGGGGCGGCATTGGTTGCAGCCAGGGCGGCTCCGGCCGGGGAGATGCCGGGAGGCCGGTTTTTTGCGGTCGGGGCCGTATCGGCTCCGGCCAGTTCTTCGGACAGGATGGTGATAGCGATGCGCCGGTTGCGGGCGCGGCCCTCGGGCGTTGAGTTCTCGGCCACGGGCCGGAATTCACCATAGCCGACAGCGCCGAGCCGACGGGGGTCCACGCCGGCTTTCTCGCTGAGGAACCGCACTGCGGCGATGGCGCGGGCGGTGGAAAGCTCCCAGTTGCTGGCAAATCGGTTTCGCAGTCCGGCCCGGATGGGGACGTTGTCGGTATGGCCGATGACGTGAATGGCAAGCTTGGGATGCTGGGTGAGAATGGCGGCAACTTTGCGCAGGACTTCCTCGCCATCCGGTTTGAGCTCCGCCTCGCCGGAATCGAACAGAACCCGGTCGAGGATATTGACGGTAAGCTTGCCTTGGAGCTCGGAGATAGTGACGTCTTTGGATTCGAGAGCGGCGCGCATCTCGTCTTCGAGGCTCTTGTGGCGTTCGACGACGGCATCCTTCTCTTTCTCCAACTCGTCGATGCGGGACTGGTTTGCGCTCAGGCGGGATTTCAAGTCGGTGGACTCGGCTAGAATTCGGTCGCGTTCGGCCACGTTCTTTTGGACAGCGGCGCGCGCTTCGATCAGCGCGGCCCGGGTACGATCCAGATCGATGCTCTTTTCGTAGGCCGAATAGCCGAACAAGACGAGGCCGAGCAGCGCGGCCAGGGCGCCTCCGGTAATCCAGGGCAGGGCGGTTATCGAGTTGGAGGTCTTCGGCTTCGAGGCCGAGGGCGGTGGTTCTAACTGGGGACGAAAGGGGGATTTCACGGCAAAGGCGAGGGATGTCAGCTTTGATCACGCGAGGGCGGAGGATTGACAATGGGCTTGGGAGTTCTCCGGAGAGAACTGCTGTTGTTGAAATACTTGCGTGCCAACATGGTTGTGACCCTGATAACCATGTAGCGAATCCGGGCGTCAGATGCACGTACTAAATTCGCTCTCTTGACAGAAGACCGCGAATCTCCATTGTTTGTCGCATGAGCGATATCATTTACCCGCGTAGTCCCCGTGAAACCATGTGCGGCTGGATGCACCTGCCGCGGTTTATCGATAAAATTCGGCTGCACCTGGCTGGGAAGCTGCATTCGGATTACCAAGCGAATCTCTGCAAAGGCTTCGATGGTTTATGGCTCGAAACGGCCGGGGTGAAGGCAGAGGAATTCATCGAAGTGGTGCGCCGGAGCGTCACCGACGGCGAGGTGTGCGATTGGGTGCGAGTGAATGTCAAGAAGCCGGAGTCGGTGAAGGCGGCGCACCGGGAGCGGATGCTGGGGACTCCGAGGAAAGACGACGCCGAGATGCAAGCCCGGCTGAAAATGCGCAAGGAACAGGGTGGCCTCGGACACCGCGATGACGTCCAGACCTTCGTTGATTTCATCGACGCTGACGAGAAGCGGATTTAGGCGGCGGTAAGAAATTAAGGTGGCAACCTGCCTTGTCCTTTTGCCGCCCAGCTTCGTTGCTCAATCGTTACAGATCCATGGGGATATGCGCCTCTTTCGCGCCTCGCTGGGCGGCAAAATCCCGGCGGCATCTTGCCACCTTAATTTCTTACCGCCGCCTTAGTTCGACTATCCGTCCACCAACCGATCCGCCTTGGCGGCCAGCACGAAGTCGCTCTCTGTCAGGCCGTTGACTTTATGGGTCCAGAGGGTCAGTTTCACTTTGCCCCAGGCAAGGTAGATGTCGGGGTGATGGCCCTGGGTTTCCGCGAGTTCGCCGACCCGATTGGTGAAGTTGAGCGCCTCCCGGAAATCCTTGAGATTATATTCCTTTTCCAGGTGGTGCTCATTGACAATTTGCCAGCCGCCTTCGAGCTGCCGGGCCAGGTCCTTGATTTCATTTCCCCTAAGGGCAGGCATGCCGCCTTTGCAGGGGATACATTCTTTTTCAGCCAATACTGCCATAGATTATGCTCCTTCCGGCGCCCTCCCGGTCCTCGCCGCGCGGGGTTCCGGGGAGGCACCCTGATGATACTCTAGCACATCGAGAGATTTTGATCGACAAACTCCGGACCCATGACTATAACTGGCGCATTAAGAGGGAATTGGCATGGCCAAGTTGCTTGTTAAGACAGATGGGTTTCAGAATCGGGTAATCGAGCTGAAATTGGGAGTAAACCACCTGGGGCGGTCTCCAGACAGCGATTTTCAACTCGAGCACTCGACGATCTCGGCGATGCATTGTGAGATCGAACTGCGCGAGGGCGAATTGCGGGTCCGGGACTGCGATTCGACCAACGGCACCTTTATTGACGGCCAGCCCATCCATCAGGCCACGCTCCGCGCCGGCCAAACGCTCTGCATCGGGGATGTCGAGTTGTATGTCGAATCAACGGATGTCCGGATTGCGATACCCGAATTTGAGATTCCTTATGACGCGCCGGCGCCGCCGGTGGTGCTTTCCGACGGTTCGCTGGTCTGTCCGCGGCACCCGCAAGCCCGGGTGACGCATCAATGCACCCACTGCCATGAGGTCATGTGTGACGAGTGCGTCCACCGGCTGCGGCGGCGCGGGGGCAAGGTCTGGGAGTTGTGCCCGCGCTGCAGTCGCCACTGCGAGCCTATCGGGGCCGCGAAGAAAAAGAAGAAGAACAAGTTCGTCCGGTTTTTGACGAGCACGGTGAAGTTGCCCTTCCTGCACACGACGTCACAGGAGAAGGAAGAATAGACCGTAAGGGTCATCCGGACACTGCCCCCAGCCGGACGCGAAGCGCTGGGGGTGCGCCTGTCCCGGGCGCAGCAGGCCACTTCAACCGGCTGATTTCCGACGTATCGCTTGGCGCAGCCTCAGCGCGTACAGATGTCGGCCGGTTTCGGATATTGCTGCGCCCGGGGACAGCCGCACCCCGCAGACTCGTCCGGTTGGGGTTTTGATTTTCCTCAGGCCGGGAGGTGGCTTGGCTCCTCTGGTTGCGGGGCTGGAGTGGGGGGCGAAACGGCCTTGGGAGGCCGGACGGTCAGGGCAATGGCGGCGCCCACCAACAACATGACGGCGGAGACGATGTAAGAGTACTTGTAGGAGCCGAACAGGACGTGGATGCGGGCGCCGATAACCGGGCCGCAAACGCCTGCAACCCCGAAGGCGGTGAACAGCAAGCCGTAGTTGACGCCGAGGTTGCGGACGCCGAAGAAGTCCGCGATAGCGGAGGGCATCAAGGGAAAGAGCGTGCCGTAGCAGATGCCGGTGAACGCCGCGCCGAAGATGACCCAGCCCAGCGTATTGTAGTGGACGAAGACGAACATATTGACGGCCTGCAGCACGAAAGCCAGGAACATCGTGCGCGTCCTGCCAATCCGGTCGGAGAGGAAACCGCCGGCGATGCGGCCGACGGTGTTGAAAATGGCCAGAATGGCGACGGGCAGGGCTTCGAGTTTCTCGACGCCGGCTTGTTCTTTGGCGATGAAGGCTACCTGGGAAATGATCATCAAACCGGCAAACGCGGCCAACGCCAGCATGAGCCAGAGCTGGTAGAACTGCGGAGTTCGAAGCATGTCCGGCCAGTCGACGTCGCGCCCGGCAGCGGGAGCAGCGCGGCGGGGACCGACTGCGATTGCCGAGGCTGGCGCGGGGGTATAGCCGAGCGGCGGGTTGGCCACAAGAAACGCCAGCAGGCAGACGCTCACAATGGTTCCGAAGCCGAGGTATCTGAAGGTTTCGGGGATGCTGGTGTGCTGGAGCAGGAACTTAGTCAGCGGCGAGATATAAACGGCGGACAAGCCGATGCCGCTCACGACGAGGCCGGTGATGAGACCTTTGCGGCTTGGGGGAAACCATTTGATGCTCGGAGGGGTGGTTGCGGAATAGCCAAGACCGATGCCTATGCCCCCCACAACGCCGAAGGCCAGCGCCATCATCCAGGGGTTGGTGGTGAAGGAGGAGGCGATTAATCCCAGGCCGAGCATAATGCCTCCGGCGATCACGACAAACCGCGGGCCAATTTTGTCCTGGAGGCGGCCGGCGAAGATCATGGTGGTGGCAAAGGAGGCGGTGGCAAAGGCGAAGGGCATGGCCGTCTGGTCACGGCCCCAATGCCATTGCTGGCCGAGGGCCCTGGCCATGGTGGTCCAAGCATAGAGGGAGCCGAGGACAAGATTGATGGCGAGGGCGGCGAAAACGACAGTCCAGCCGCGAGCGGTTGAGGTGTTTTGCTCTTTCATAGATGGTTGCCCGGGGTGGCATGTGCCGTCCGGTGCGCGGCAGGCATTCTGCATGAAAGGATAAGGGAAAGCAATGAAGAATGGTGTTGATTTGCGGCTTGCCAAGGTCAGGATTCGGCGAAGAATGACGGAGGCATGCGATTGATTGACGCATGCGCGAATTTGAACTTTAGCAAACGATGAACACCCTCTTGAGGACTTTGTCCGGACACAACAGAGCCGCAGGTATCGGACGGCGGCAACCCTGGCATTGCGTGTTGGCGGCGGGCGTTTGGCTCGCGGCAGGATTCGCGCCGTCGATGGTGCGAGGCGTTAGTCTGAGCAATCTCGTGACGTTTTATGGCACGAATGGCGCACAGCCTGCCGCCAGCCTCGTGGAGGGGGCTGACGGCAACTTCTACGGCACCACATTGAACGGGGGTGCGTCTGGCAACGGCACCATCTTCGTTCTGAGCCAGTCGGGTGTGCTGTCGACTCTGGTGTCGTTTGACGGCATGAATGGCGCGCAACCCGAGGGGCCGCTGATGCAAGGGATTGATGGCAACTTTTACGGCACGACTGTCGGTGGAGGCGCTTCGAGCAATGGGACTGTGTTCATGGTGACGCCCTCCGGCGACCTGACGAACCTGGTTTCTTTTGGAGGCACCAATGGCAGCAAGCCATACGGGTCGCTGGCGCAGGGGAGCGACGGCAGCTTCTACGGGACCACTTCGGAAGGCGGCAACAACTACGGCACCCTGTTCCAGCTCACTACAAACGGTGTGCTTACGACCCTGGCTTATTTCGACTTCACCACCGGGGCGAATCCGCTCGGGGGGGTGGTTTTCGGGGTAAGCAACGTGCTCTATGGGACGACTTCCTCCGGGGGGGCGTCTGGGCTTGGCGCCATTTTCATGTTTGACCTCGGCTCCAGTTCCGGCCTGGGGGGCCGGGGCGGCAACAACTCGGGCACCAACTCCTTTTTGACCAACCTGTATTCATTCTCCGGCAGCAACGACGGCATCGGGCCGCAGGCGGGATTATTGTTCGGAGCCGACGGCAATCTTTATGGCACTGCGGCTGCGGGGGGGACCAACGGTTACGGCAGCGTGTTTCGGATCAGCACGAGCGGGGACTTTACCAACCTGGCTTTTTTCGGCAGCAGCAATGGGGCAACACCGTCCTCGCCTCTATTTCAGACGGCCGACGGCACCTTGTACGGCACCACCACCGGCGGGGGCGCGCATTCGAGAGGGACGGTGTTCGGTGTGACCACCAATGGGGTGCTGACGTCCCTCTTCTCCTTTGCCGGTGGCAACGGAGGGGCGAATCCACTCTACGCCGGTGTCGTCGTGGGAACTAACGGCAACCTCTACGGCACCACCTCAGCCGACGGAGCGGGCCAGGACGGAACGGTCTATGAACTTTCGGGGATTGTCCCGGGCATTGCGTTGGAGACGGGGGATCAGACGGCGTCGGTGGGATCGACGGTGATGTTTGGTGTGGAGGTGACGGGGTCGTTGCCGCTCAAATTTCAGTGGCAATTCAACTCGAACAATCTTGCCGATGGCAGCCGGATTTCAGGCGCCAAGACCCCGATCCTGACCATTGCGAACGTCGCTACGAACAACGCCGGCAGTTATCGGGTCATTGTGAGCAACGGGGCCGGATCGGTTACCAATGATCCGGCCATATTGACGGTGGTGGATCTGCTGGCGAATCGGCCGAAGGTCGCCATCACGCATCCGCGGCCGAACACCAACCTGAGCACCAATGTCCTGACCATTGAAGGGACGGCGAGCGGCGCCGTGGGTGTGGCGGTGGCCGGGGTGTACTACCAAATCAATGGGGGGGCCTGGCAGTTGGCGAGCAGCGCCAACGGTTGGTCCGCCTGGAGCGTTGACAATGTGGTCCTGGAGCCAGGGAGCTATACGGTTGCCGCCTACGCGGTGAACGTGGTCGGCACGCCTTCCACGACAAACTATGTGAGCTTTGGCTGCGAGCTGCCAAACGTCCAAGTGAAGGTCCTGGTGGAGGGTAGTGGCACCGTCTCACCCAATTACAACACCAACTCGCTTTCGCCGGAGGGCACCTTCAAGGTGACGGCCCGGCCCGACCCTGGCAACCTATTCGTGGGCTGGACCAATATCGTTTCGGGAGCGACGACCAACACGAGCCTGGACGCGACGTTGACATTTCAGCCTCAGTCGAACCTGGTTCTTGAGGCCACTTTCGTGACCAACAATTTTCCCAAAGTGCAAGGGTTTTATAACGGCCTGTTTACCAACGCCAACCAAGGCGAACAGGCGGCAGAAAGCTCCGGTTTTGTTGAGCTGACCGTGAATACGGAAGGGAAATTCAGCGGCGATTTGCAGACGGGTGGAAGCCGCTACTCGTTGAAGGGTGTTTTTGACCCGTATGGGAATACCACGGCAACAATAAAGCAACGGGACGGAAGCCTTCTGGCGGTCGAGATGCAATTGGATTTGAGCGGGAGCAGCGATCAGATTGAAGGCACGGTTACCAATGCCAATGAGGCGTGGCAGGCGGAATTGACGGCGGACCGGTGCGTGTTCGACGGGAAAGCGACGAATGCGCCTGAGGCCGGCCAATATACGATGGTGATCCCTTGGGACGTCACGAATCCGCTGCCGGGCGGAGACGGCTATGCGACGGTGCGAGTGAATAACTCGGGGAGCGTTCAGATGAGCGGTTCTTTGGCGGACGGCACGAAGATCAGCCAGGGAGCGCGGTTGTCCAAAGACGGCCAATGGCCGCTCTATGTGTCGCTTTACGGGGGCCAAGGCATGCTGGCCGGTTGGGCGGTGTTGAGCAACGCGCCGGCTGGGGCGGTTAGCGGGGCCGTGAATTGGCTGCGGCCTGCGATCGCGAACGCGCTGTATTACGGCGGAGGACTTACCAACGAGGTGACCCTCGACGGAGCCCGCTACTTGCCGCCTCGAGGGGGGACCAACGTGCTTAGCGTCGAAGCGGGCACGCTGGCGCTAAGCGGCGGCAATCTGGCTGAGAGCATCACGAACTCCTTCACCTTGGGGCCGGATAACAAGGTGACCGGCTTAGGCACCAATAAGCTCACCTTGACCTTTACGACCTCCAGCGGGCTATTCCGCGGATCGGTGGGGGTTGGCGCTTCGAAGCCGGCGGCCTTCACGGGCGTCGTGTTGCAGGACGAGGATCCCCAAGTGGGGCGCGGCTATTTCCTGGGCACCAACCAGAGCGGCCAGGTATTGATGCAGGGCGGGCATTAGCCGCGCATCACATGTACATTCCGCCATTGACCGCCAGGACCTGGCCGGTGACATAGCTGGAACGCGGGCTGGCCAGGAAGACCACCGCATCGGCTATCTCCTCAGGTTTGCCCAGCCGCCCCATCGGTGTCATCGATTTGACCTGCGAGAGGGTCGCCTCGGGCATGCCGCTGACCATATCCGTTTCGATAAAGCCGGGAGCGACGGCGTTCACGGTGATGCCTTTACGGGCCAGTTCGCGTGCCAGGCTTTCGGTGAAGGAAATGATGGCGCCTTTGGTGGCGGCATAGTTGACCTGGCCGAAGTTGCCGGTCTGGCCGACGATCGACGAGATGTTGATGATGCGGCCCCAGCCGCTGCCGACCATGTCCCCCGCGACCAGTTGGGTGGTATAGAAGACACCGTCGAGGTTTACGTGCATCACCTCGTCCCACATCGCCTTGGTCATTTTAAGAAAGGACTTGTCGCGGTTGATCCCCGCGTTATTGACCAGGATGGAGATGGGGCCCAGATCCTTGATGACCTGCCTCACGGTGCCGGCCATTTGTTCAGGGGAGGAGACGTCGGCTTGATAGGCGCGGCAGCGCACCCCGCTCTCGCTGATGGATTGGGCCAGGGCCTCGGCTTGTTCTTTGGTGTAGTGGTAAGTGAAAGCGACGTCCGCTCCGGCGTGTGCCATGGCCGTGACGATGGCCTTGCCGATGCCACGGCTGCCTCCGGTTACCAGGCAGACCTTGCCTTTCAATTCCAGGTTTTCGTGATTGCTGCTGCTGCAGTTGATTTCCGCGGTATCCATTGTTGTCCTTCTCGTTAAATGCTCGTCCTCAAGGGTTGACTGCTCGGAGAAGTTCCTCACTCGCTGCCGAGCGACGCGGCCTGCATCTATCGCCTGCTGCGCTACCTCATTAAAGCAAACAACCGGCCGGGATGACTAGGTGGGTCAGTACCCTATGCCGGTTTTCACGCCGGTGGAGAAAAGGGGGGAGTGCCGGGGGGGAGGCGGTCCGTGGCTACAAGGGTGCGGCCTTTAGCGGGGCTCCGGACGGGCACGCACCACGCTTCCGGTGTCTCCTTCAGAGGCGGCCCTGTTGGTTGACGACAAACAGGATGCAACCGAAGGCGGCGCAAATCGCCGAGCCCAGAACAAGCGACAGCAACAGGAAACCCGCATCCTTTCGACGGAGGGCTTGTTGGGTCCTGGGAAACACCAGGTTGCCGATGAGGTCGAGAGTCGCCTTACTGTAATTGTTAATGCTCATATGCTCAGATTGCCCTTTGGTTATGCTTCAAACTCCGAAAGGGCACAATCCGGTGGGATGCTGAAAGAACTCCCGGGGATTCACTGGGACGAACCGCTTCGGTGCCCGTGGATTCCTGGCGAAACGGCGTTATGTTGAGCTAGTGCATTCTTGCCTGGGAGCATGGCCGCGCAGCACGGCAGCCGGCGCAGGCGTGCGCCTTAAAGCGATGCATTTGGATAACGTGATGGCTACAACGGCTGAATCGGCCGAGCGCAAGCCGCGGGCTGCGGGACTGGCCAGGGCCCCGCTTTGGTACAAGGACGCGATCATCTACGAGGTGCACGTCCGGGCGTTTTTCGACAGCAACGCGGACGGGATTGGCGATTTCGCCGGGCTGACGCAGAAGCTGGACTATCTGCAGGAGCTGGGTGTCACGGCTATCTGGCTGTTGCCGTTTTATCCGTCACCGCTGAAGGACGACGGTTACGACATTGCCGATTATTACTCCATCAATCCTATTTACGGCACGCTGAGGGATTTCAAGGTTTTTCTGGCGGAAGCCCACCAACGGAACTTGCGGGTGATCACGGAACTGGTGGTCAACCACACTTCGGACCAGCATCCGTGGTTTCAGCGTTCGCGGCGCGCCAAGCCGGGCAGCGCCTGGCGCGATTTTTACGTTTGGAGCGACACTCCGGGCAAGTACCACGAGGCGCGGATTATCTTCCGGGACTTTGAGCACTCAAATTGGACTTGGGATGCGGTGGCCAACGGCTATTACTGGCATCGGTTTTACTCGCACCAGCCGGACCTGAACTACGACAACCCGATGGTGCACAAAGAAATCGCCCGGGTGCTCGATTTCTGGCTCGACCTGGGGGTGGATGGGCTGCGGCTGGACGCGGTTCCCTATCTCTACGAACGCGAGGGGACATCGTGCGAGAACCTGAGGGAGACGCACCAATACCTTAAGAGCCTGCGGCGGCATGTGGATGAAAAGTACGGCGATCGGATGCTGCTGGCTGAAGCCAATCAATGGCCAGAGGATGCGGTGACGTATTTCGGGTCAGGAGAGGGGGACGAGTGCCATATGGCATTTCACTTTCCACTGATGCCGCGGATTTTCATGGCGGTGCGCATGGAGGACCGGGTGCCGATTTTGGACATACTGGAGCAGACGCCGGCGATTCCTCCGACGAGCCAGTGGGCGCTGTTCTTGCGGAACCACGACGAACTGACGCTGGAGATGGTCACCGACGAGGAGCGCGACTACATGTACCGGGTTTATGCGAACGACACGAAGGCGCGGCTCAACCTGGGGATTCGCCGCCGGCTGGCGCCATTGCTAGGCAATGATCGGAGGCGGATCGAGCTGCTCAAACTGCTGCTGTTCTCTTTTCCCGGCACGCCGGTCCTCTACTACGGCGACGAAATCGGGATGGGAGACAATGTCTTTCTGGGGGACCGCAACGGGGTGCGCACGCCGATGCAGTGGAGTTCGGACAAGAATGCGGGTTTTTCGCGCGCCAGCCCGCACGCGCTGTATCTGCCGATCATTCTCGATCCGGAGTACCATTATGAAGCGGTCAACGTGGAGGCGCAGCAGGGCAATCTGCACTCGATGTTCTGGTGGATGAAGCGGGCGATCACCCTGCGTAAGCGCTACCAGGCCTTTGGTCGGGGGAGCCTGCAGTTCCTCCAGCCCGAAAACCGCAAGATCCTCGCGTTTGTGCGGCGGTGGGAGAGGGAAACGATCCTGATAGTTGCCAATTTATCCAGGTTTGCCCAACCGGTTCAACTCGACCTTTCCGAGTTCAAGCAGATGGTGCCGGTGGAGCTTTTCGGCCAGACCCAATTCCCGATAATCACGGAGCAACCCTACTTCATGACGCTTACTTCACATACGGTTCTGTGGTTTGCGCTCGAACCGGTCGCCAAGGCCGAGGAATTGGCGGTGAGCGTCCGCGCCCTGGAAGCCTTGCCGGCGCCCGAGGAGTGGGAGGAACTGTTTCAGGGCAATTGGCGAAGCGGAGTCGAGCGCAGCCTGGGCGCCTTTCTTGAGCACCGCGGAAGGTCTTTGGGCAAAGGCCGGAAGATTAAGTCAGTCCAGGTCCGCGACGCAGTGGGCTTGCCGACCAACGCGATCTCGGTGCTGCTGCTGTTGCTGCTGGTGGAGTATCGAGAGGGGGACCCGGAGGAGTGTCTCCTGCCGGTGGCGCGGGCGATGGGGCGGGAGGGGGAGCAATTGGAGCCGGGGCAAGTCATCGCTCGGCTGCGGGTACAGCCGGGGGGCGCAGAGGGAGTGCTCTACGCCGCCACGCGCAGCCCGGAGTTTTGCCGGGGGGTGGTCGAGGCGATGGCTCGGCGCCGGTGCTCGGAGGGATGGGATGGGGAACTGCGGGCCATTCCGATGTCGGCCCTGCGGTCGGGCGGCGCCCCGAACGGATTGGCGTCCGGGGAACTCACTTTCGGCAGTGCCGGGCAAAGCAACACCACCATTGCTTTCGGGGACAAGCTCTTCCTGAAACTGTTCCGGCGGCTGGAAAGCGGCATCAACCCCGACCTGGAAATCGGGCGATTCCTCACGGAACACGAATTTCCGAATATTCCGCCCGTTGCGGGCTGGCTGGAATACCGGCGCCGGAACGGCGAGAATCTGACACTGGGTGTGCTAACCCGTTTTCTGCCCAATGCGGAGACCGCGTGGGTTTATACGCTCGACATGCTGAGTCGTTATTTCGACCGCGTGTATGCCGCGCAGCAATCCACGCGTCCTGAAGCGTCGGAGGGGCCGGCCTTGCTGGAGCTTTCCGACAACGAGATGCCGGAAGCAGTGGTGGGCCTGATCGGGACGTATCTGGAATTGGCGCGGCTGCTGGGCCAGCGGACGGCCGAGATGCATTTGGCTTTGGCTTCGGCTTCGGCGCCGGAGAATCGCGAGTTTGCCCCGGAACCGTTCACGCCTTTCTACCAGCGTTCGCTCTTTCAATCGATGCGCAACCTGGCGGTGCGCAACCTGCAATTGCTGCGGCGCAGCCTGGGCCGCGTTCCGGCGCCGGTCCGGCCGCTGGCGGAAAAGATCGCCGGGATGGAGAGTGAGATCATCGGGCGCCTGCGGGTGGTGCATGAAGTGCGCATGACAGCCAAACGGATTCGCTGCCACGGGGATTTCCACCTTGGCCAGGTGTTGTACAGCGGCAAGGATTTCATTATGATCGATTTCGAGGGCGAGGCGTCCCGCCCGCTGGGGGAGCGGCGGATCAAGCGATCGCCGTTGCGCGACGTGGCCAGCATGATTCGATCGTTTGATTACGTGACGCACGCGGCGCTGTCCAAACAGATCGAATTAGGGACGCTCCAGGAACCCGACCTGCCGCAGTTAGAGCCCTGGACCGGATTTTGGTTTCGCTGGGTCAGCGCGGTTTACCTGAAGGCCTACCTAGGTGCTCTTAGCCCGTCGGGTCTGCTGCCAGAGGCGAAACAGCACCTGTCTATCCTGCTGCAGGCGCATATGCTGGAGAAGGCCCTTTTCGAAGTGGGCTCAGAACTGACCTATCGCCCGGATTGGGTTCGAATCCCGCTCCAGGGAATCGAGCAAATGATGAAGGCCGGGTGAATGGCGCGACCTTTGCGAGGAAGACTCGGCTGGGATGCTCTCCGTTTTCTGGCTCCTCGACACCGGGCCCTCGGCACGCTACTCTTCGGGCGCTTGAAATTGGGTGCGTGATGAAGCGAGTCATGAGACATGCCGCAAGAACTTAACCAGGACGAAGGCCGGCCCGTATTGGAATGGCTGTTGCGGGAATACCCGCAAACGCCTCGGGGCCGGGCCAAACAATGGATCCTGGCCGGCCGGGTGAGTGTGTGCGGCGTCGTGCTGCGCAAGCCGCACGAGGTCATCCCCGACCCGGGCCAGCGGCTCGAGTTGCAGGAACGGCGGGCGACCACGTTGGCTTGCGGCGCCGGTTGGGTGATTCATCCCCGGGTGACGCTGGTGTACTTGGACGGCGCCCTGGCGGTGGTGAACAAGGGCGCAGGGCTGATTTCCGTGCCGGCGCCCAATAGCGGGATATCGGCGCTGAGCATAGTTGAGGACTTCCTGGCGGGCAGACTTAAGGCTTGGGAACGCGGGGCCACAGGCCGGACGGTGCCACCGGTTTATCGACGGCTGGAGCCGCTGCCGGTGCATCGGTTGGACAAGTTCACCAGCGGTCTCTTCTGCATGGCGCTCAACCCCCCCGCCCGCGCCAATCTCATCGACCAGTTGCGCGCGCACACCATGCGGCGGGAGTACGTCGCCTTTGTGGAAGGGCGATCGCCCGCGCCGCGTGGCACGTGGAGGCAATGGCTGGAGCTGAGCGAGGACGAATTGCGCCAGCACGTGCTGTCCGAAGCGAAAGCCGGCGGCAGCCGATCGGACGCGCGCGAAGCCATCACCCATTACGAAGTCCTGTCGGAGTACCCTCTGGCCGGAGGCGGTTTTGTGACAAAGTTGCGGCTCCGGCTGGAGACGGGCCGCAAGCACCAGATTCGCGTTCAGGCGGCGAACGCCAATCTGCCGTTGGTTGGCGACCGCACCTATCACCCGAAATGCCGAAGCGGCAGCCGTGAGGGGATGCTGATCGCGTTTCCGCGCCAAGCGTTGCACGCGGAGACCCTGGCGCTGGAACATCCACAACAGCCGGGGAAACAAATGAGCTGGAAGGCCGGGTTGCCCAAAGACATGGTCCAACTGGAAGCGTCCTTGCGAGCGGGGCAAGCGGCCTTGGTGGAGAGCTAAGAATCGCAGGCTTGACCGAGCCAGAGCCCGAGGCAACTCAGCCAGGCGCCGAGCAGGAACGCAAAACTGCAGGCCAGCGCCTGGGCGACGCCGATGGGTTTGCGGGCCACGATGACCACCACGATGGCCAATCCCATCAACAATAGATCCGCCAGGAAAAGCGAGACTTGAAGCAGCCTCTTGGTGGGCAAGAGGGGGGAGGCGGAGGAGGGCGCGGGAGGTTCAGCGTGCTCGGCGGCACCATTCTCTCGCTTCAACAGGACACTCATGCCCAGCGCCAGAGGCGCCGGCTTCACGTCGTTTTCGTCGGAGGAAGCCATTTTTGGCTCCCCCATCAGATTCGCGAGACCCCGGCCTAATGCTGCTTTCGCCACAAAAAAATATAGCCCTACAGGCCTAGAAGGAAAGGAGACAGTGGCCCAGAGCGTCAAGATGAATCGTTGAGGCGGATACCATGACAGGAGGGTCGCATTCCGGCGAGAATGCGGCGGAAACTCCTGCGAGGCCGTCTCGGCTGTGGTAGTTTGAGGCATGCGATGGGTGAAGAAGATGGACCTGGCGGCGGGGTTGGCGGTCGCGCTTGGGGCGGCGCTCTGGGGCGGTTGTTCCGGCGGCACGGCGCCGCGCCAGGCAGCCATTTCTTTGCCATTGACCAATAGTGCTATGGAAAAGTTAGAGAAACCATCCGCGGCGGAACTGAAGCAAAAGCTGACGCCGATGCAATTCGAAGTGACCCAGCATGCCGCCACCGAACCTCCGTTCCGGAATGAATTCTGGAACGATCACCGGGCCGGCATTTATGTGGATATCGTTTCGGGGCGGCCCCTGTTCAGCTCGCTCGACAAATTCGATTCCGGCTGCGGCTGGCCCAGCTTTAGCCGGCCGATCCAGGACAAAGAGGTCGTCGAGCGCACCGATCCCTCGCTGGGCATGGAGCGCACCGAGGTCAGGTCCCAAACCGCCGATTCCCATCTTGGCCACGTGTTTGATGACGGTCCGGGTCCAACTCACCTGCGCTACTGCATCAACTCGGCTTCCTTGCGGTTTGTCCCGGTCGAGGAGATGGAGAAGGCCGGTTACGGGGCGTACCTCGACCCCTTTATCAAGGCCGGATTGTATAAGCCGAAAGAGGTCGAGGCGGTGAAACGGTGAGGGGCGAGCGGGGAGAAACCGCCGCGGATTTCAAAAGCGTAATGGGGACCCGATCGCGGGTGGGGAGTTCTGGGGACGGAGAGGCGGGCTCCCTCGACACTCACCCGCCTGCTGTTGACCCGAATGAAAGCGGGGGAGCCATGAGGAGAAAAGTGTTTGCGCTGTCTGTCTAATGCCGCCAATCTGAAGTCCAAGGCTCTGACGTTTTGACGCTTGAGCGTTTTAATTACTTAACAAACTAATCACTCAGCACTCTAAGACAATGCTCGTCGTTCACGTTCATATTCGTGTCAAGCCCGAGTCGGTTGCGGCTTTCAAAGAAGCGACTTTGGCCAATGCGAGGGAAAGCATCAAAGAGCCGGGCATCGCCCGATTTGATGTGGCCCAGCAGCAGGATGATTCAACCCTGTTTGTGCTGGTGGAGGCTTACCGCACTCCGGAGGCGCCCGCGGCGCACAAAGAGACTCGACACTATCAGGTTTGGCGCGACGCGGTGGCCTCCATGATGGCCGAGCCGCGCGGCAGTGTGAAGTACTCGAACCTGTTTCCGGATGACGGGAGCTGGTGAGGCGGGAGGCGATGCGCTTCGAATTTGCCACGGCTACACGCGTTTTGTTCGGCCCCGGGATGCTTCGTGAGGCGGGCGCGCTGGCAACGGGCATGGGCCGCCGTGCACTGGTGGCAAGCGGCAGGGACACGCGGCGGGTGGAACCGTTGCTGACGCTGCTGCGGGGACAGGAGGTGGACACGGTCGTCTTTTCTGTCAGCGGCGAGCCGGAGGTGGCGACTGTTGAAAAAGGGGTTGCGTTGGCCCGGGCTGAGGGCTGTGACCTGGTGGTTGGCTTTGGCGGGGGCAGCGTGCTGGACGCGGGTAAAGCAATAGCCGCCATGCTTGCCAACCCGGGGGAACTGCTTGATTACCTTGAAATCATCGGACGCGGCAAAGCTCTGTGGAAGCCGTCCGCTCCCTTCATAGCCATCCCGACTACGGCCGGCACGGGCTCGGAGGTCACGCGCAACGCGGTCCTGGCGTCGCCGCAGCACCGGGTCAAGGTGAGCCTTCGCAGCCCACTGATGCTGCCTCGGGTGGCATTAATCGATCCGGAATTGACATATGATTTGCCCCCGGCGATGACGGCCGGCACGGGGTTGGATGCGCTGACCCAGCTCATCGAGCCGTATGTTTGCTCGCGGGCAAATCCGATGGTTGATGCGCTCTGCCGCGATGGGATTCCGCGCGTCGCCCGATCCCTACGGGTGGCGGTTGCGGATGGGGGCAACGCCGCGGCGCGTGAAGATTTGGCTTTGGGGAGCTTGTTTGGGGGAATGGCACTCGCCAATGCCGGCTTAGGGGCGGTTCATGGTCTGGCGGGCCCGATCGGCGGGATGTTCCCGGCGCCGCATGGTCAGGTGTGCGCGGCGCTGCTGCCGCACGTTATGGCGGCCAATTGGGATGCGCTGCGCCGCCGCCAGCCCACCAGCGAAGCGCTACACCGGTTCGACGACCTCGCTCGCTGGCTGACGGGCCAGGAGACAGCAACGGGTCAGGAGGGGATCGACTGGGTTGGCGAGCTGGTGAGGGATCTGAAGATTCCGCGGCTTGCCGCTTACGGCCTCACACCGGCGCACAAGAAGGATTTGGTCGCCAGGGCCGCCCAAGCCAGCAGTATGAAAGCCAACCCGATCGCCCTGACGCTAGAGGAGTTGGAGGGGGTTTTGGATTGCGCGATTTAGGACGGGATGCGGGATGCGTGAATCGTTAAAGCGTTAGAACGTTAAGACGTTAAAACGTAAGCCCCATCACAGTTCACGCCTCACCAGCCACACTACTTAATCAGGCCCAGGATCTGCTTGAACTCAGCGGTGCCGGCAGCGCCAAGTAATTCCAACAGCGCCATTTCAACCGAAACAATCACCGCGCCGGAATCGCGCATCCGATCCAGCCCGAGGCGGTTGTTGTCCGAGGTGCGCGAGGAAACCGCGTCGGCAACCACAAAAACCGAGAAGCCATCGTCGAGCAGATCGACGCAGGTTTGGCAGACGCAGACGTGAGTTTCGATGCCGCACAGCAGGACTTGGGAGATCTGCCTGGCTTTGAGCGCGGCGACAAACCCTTCGGCGCCGCAGGCGCTGAAGGCCAATTTTTCCATCGGCGCGAACCCGGCGATGGCCGCGCGGATTTCCGGCACGGTGGCGCCCAGGCCCTTCCGGTATTGCTCGGTGGCGAAAACGGGCAATCCTAACACCGTGGCGCCCTGGATGAGGCGCAGGCTGGTCTGCAGGACCCGCTGCGCCTCGAACATAGCCGGCAAGAGCCGCTCCTGAAAATCCACGACCACCAGGCCCGCGGCGGCACGCGTGAGACGACGAGTTTGTTTGTGCATAACCTTTTCAACTCTTGAGCGCATTTGCTCTCTTAGTCTGGAGGGCTTTCATGAGGGCTTTGAGCGGCAGCGTGTTGATGACGTCCTCTTTGGTGAGGCCGGCTTTGCGGGCGATGCCGGCGCCCAGGCGGAGATAGCTCACCTGTTCGAAGCGATGCGCGTCGCAGTTGATAACACATTTCACGCCTTTGCTCTTGGCATAGGGCCAAAGGCGCCAGTCCAAATCAAAGCGCAGCGGGTGAGCGTTCAGCTCGATCCAGGTGCCGGTTTCGCCACAGGCATCGATCACGGCGCGCTGATCGACCTTGTAGGGCTCGCGTTCCAGGAGCAGCCGGCCGGTGAGATGGCCGAGGCAATGGACGTAAGGATTCCGCGCCGCGCCGATCAACCGTTGGGTAATCTCGGCCTCCTCCTGGTTGAAGCTGGAATGGAGGGAGGCGACCACGACATCCAATTCCGCGAGCAAATCGTTGGGCAAATCGAGTTTGCCATCCTTCAGGATGTCCACCTCCGTGCCGGTGAGCAGACGAAACTGGATGCCCTCCTTGGCCAGGGATTCGTTTATCTGGCGGATTTCCTTCATTTCCTGGCGGATGCGGGCCGGGTCAAGGCCGTTGGCCTGAAATGAGGCCTTGGAGTGGTCGGTGATGGCCCAGTACGCCAACCCCAGCTCGCTCATCGCTTTGGCGATCTCTTCCGGGCGTTGATGCCCGTCGCTCCAGGTGGAATGGTTGTGCAAGGACCCCTTCAGGTCCGTCCATTCGATCAGACGGGGCAGGGGGCCCTTTTCGGCGAGGGCGATCTCGCCCATATCCTCGCGCATTTCGGGGGGGATGTAGTGCAGGCCGAGCTTTTGGAAGATCTCTTCCTCGGTCTGACAAGGCACCAGCAGGCTTGGGTCGCGGGTTTCGGCGTGGGAGCGGAAGAGGCCATATTCGTTCAGGCGCAGGCCGCGGTCGATGGCCCTCTGGCGCATGACGATGTTATGCTGCTTGTTTCCGGTAAAATACATCAGCGCAAACGGATACTCCGCATCGCTGACTACGCGGAGGTCCGCCTGGATGCCATCCTCAAGGAGCACGCTTGTTTTGGTGTCGCCTTTGGCGATGACCTTCACCACCTCGGGTTGGGCGGCGAAGTCGTCCAGCACGGCAGCCGGGTTTTTGGAGGAAGCCAGCAGGTCGATGTCGCCGAGGGTTTCGCGATGCCGTCGCAGGCTGCCGGCCATGCCGCACCGGATCACATCGGGATGGCTGCGCAAGGCTTCCAGCAAGGTGCTGGCCAGCGGCAAGGCGTCGGCGAGCAAGTGGCGGGAGGCATAGGCCTGGCGGCGGGTGATGCCTTCCATGATGTTAGTCTGGGTCTTATCGCCGAAGCCTTTGAGTTTGGCCACCTTGCCCTCTTTGCACGCCTGCTCCAGTTGTTCGATGCTCTCGATGCCCAGTTCTTCGCGCAGCGCCTTGATCTTCTTTGGGCCCACTCCCGGGATCTCGAGCATGGCGAGCAAGCCCGGCGGGGTGATCGCCTTGAGCTCGTCATAGTAGGACATTTTGCCGGTGGACACCAGCTCGGTAATCTTCTTTTGGATTCCCTCGCCGATCCCTTTGACTCCGCCGAGGCGGTTTTCGGCAATGAGCGTTTCCAGCGGCTCGGTCAACAACTCAAGGGCGCGCGCCGCATTGAGATATGCGCGGGTTTTGAATGGATTTTCATCCTTCAACTCGAGCAGCGTGGCGATGTTCACCAACACTTCCGCAACCTTATCTTTAGATACTGACATACAAGGCATTCCCTGAAAAGAGGCCCGCCAGAATAAACCACAATCCCAAACTATCGGCAATACAATCGCGGTTTTCTACCTGGCCCCGAAGGCAAATGAAGAAAGTCGGTACCGGTCAGCTTCTGCCCGTGCTCGTGCCGCCCTAGCGAGTTGCTGTGCGTTTCACGTTTCACGTTTCACGTCTGACGGCTAGACTGTCCCCATGTCAGAACGCAAGCACCTTTCCGTGGCGCTTTCGATCGCCGGGTCCGACAGCGGCGGGGGCGCCGGGATTCAGGCGGATTTGAAGACCTTTGCCTCGCTCGGCGTGCATGGCGCCAGCGCCATCACCTGCCTGACGGCGCAGAATCCAAAAGGCGTGCTGGGAATCCAGCCGTGCAGCGCCAACATGCTAGCCCGCCAGCTTGAGGCGGTGATGGGAGTGTTCTCTCCGGCGGCGATTAAGACCGGGATGCTCTATTCGGCGCCGCTTATCGACGTGGTGGCCGGCTTTTTCGAGCAGCAGCGGCCTGCTTTGCTGGTGGTGGATCCCGTGATGGTTGCGACCAGCGGCGGGCGACTGCTCAAGCCGTCCGCGATCAAAACTCTCTGCCAACGGCTGTTGCCGATTTCGGCGCTGGTCACACCGAATTTGCGGGAAGCCGAGGTCCTGACTGGCTCGCAGGTGGTTTCGGTTGAAGACCTGCGGGCCGCCGCCAGGGAACTTCGGGCGCGTTTCGGCTGCGCGGCTCTGGTCAAGGGCGGGCACCTCCGCGGGCTGAGCGAGGCGGTAGACATCTTTTATGATGGCCAAGAGGAACTGCTGCTGAGCGCCCCGTTTGTCCGGGGCATCAGCACGCATGGCACCGGCTGCACCTATTCAGCCGCGGTGACAGCCTATCTGGCACGCGGATGCTCGCTGGCTGTGGCTGTTCGGAAAGCCAAGGAATACATCACCCAGGCTATTGCTCAAAGCCAACTTGCGGCTGGATATAACGTGCTGAACAGCTTTTGGAAGTGACGGCCGCGGCCTGGCGCTGAGTTGCGCTGTGCGGGCGGGAAAAGGCATCGAAGCGGCCTGGGTAGTGGTCTATGCTCCTTCGCGGCGGCGTCTTCGGCAGAGAATTCCTGAGGGTTCTGGCCCGCGCCGGCGTATTAACCCTAGAGCGGCTGCGGCAGCCCCGGGTCGCTGATTAAACGATATGAAAAAGCTCAATCAAATTCTGTTCACCGCGACCGTCGCGGTCGCTTTCACTTTCACCTGCCAAGCCGTCCGTGCGCGGTCGGCAGACAACGGCATTACGGCGTCGCCCAAAGTGCAAGAAATGCTCGATTCGGAGAAGAAGGTGTCTGAGAGCGAGGCCCCGCAGCGGGTTGCGCCCGCTGCCAGGGTCCCCGGCGATGACAAAACGGTTGCATCGCCCAAGGTGCGCCAAATGGAGGCCAACGCCCCCGTCTCGGGGCTGGCTCACGAGGGGGCGACTGTGACACCCTACCCGGAGCAGCGCAGCACAGGTTGGATAGCCGCTTCGCCCAAAGTGCGCCAACAGCTTGACCAGCAGCCGGTGCAGTTCGAGATTGCCCCGCTCAAATAGAGCTATTTGTGGCAAAAGGCGTTTGTGCGGCGGCAGGGGAACGAGTGCCGCCCGGTTGAATATGAAGCCAGAAAACGAACTTGATTCCGAAAGGTTGCTGGAGCGTACGCTCAAGGAGTGGCGGGTAGAAGATCCGCTGCCTCCGGCGTTCAGGGAGAAGGTATGGAGGCGCATTGACCGTGGTGAGATCCCGGCGGCGGAAGGCCTTTGGGCCCGGCTCTCGAGTTGGATAAACCGATCCCTGTCGCGTCCGGCCCTTGCGGCGTCGTATGTGGCCGTGCTCCTGATGGCGGGTCTGGCCACCGGTTACTGGCAGGCGCGGACGGATAACGCGCGCGTCTCACAAGAGCTGCGCGGGCGCTACGTCCGGATGATGGATCCGTATCGCATGGCGCGCCACTGAGGTTATGAGACGCGCCTGGTTGATTTTCGTTGGCGGGCTCCTGCTGGCGCTGGCAGCTTATGCCGGGTTCTACTACGCCGGCACCGCACGCTGCACCGGCATGATGCGCAGCGCCACTCCCGAGCTGGCCTGGCTCAAGGCCGAATACCACCTGAGCGACGCCGAGTTCGAGCGCATCTGCCGGCTCCACGAGGCCTACCTGGCCGGCTGCGCCGAGCGCTGCCGTCTCATTGACGAGCGCAACGCTCACCTGCGGCATCTGTTGGCGGCCACGAACACGATTACCCCGGAAATCGAGCAAACTCTCGCCCAGGCGGCCGCGTTGCGCGCGGAGTGCCAGAAACAGATGCTCCAACAATTCTTCGAGGTCAGCCGCACCATGCCACCGGGCCAGGGGAAGCGTTACCTGGACTGGGTTCAGGAGCAGACGGTATTGTCGGACAGCCACAGCCAGATGCATCATTAGGACGCTTGAGCGACATCTCCGAGGAACTGGATCGGCGAGATATGGCCCGGCTGGCTGAGGGCCAGGATGCCGCCCTGGATGAATTAATGGGACGGCATGCCGGGCCGCTCTTTCACTACCTGATTCGGGTGCTTCAGAACCAAGCGGAGGCGTCGGATCTCGCCCAGGAGGCCTTTGTCCGCGTCTATCAACACCGCGCCCGCTTCCGGCCGGACGGCAAGTTTTCCACCTGGCTCTACGCCATCGCCACCAATCTCGCGCGGGACCTCCAGCGTTACCGCGCGCGGCACCCCAATGTCTCGCTCGACGCCGAGCACCAGGAGACCGGACAGGACTTCGGGGAACTCCTTCCGGAAGCCAAACCCGGTCCCGGCGAGGCTCTTGAATCGGCCGAGCGGGCCGAGGCGGTGCGCCGGGCCGTGGCCGGTCTGCCGGAAGATCTGCGCCTACCGCTGGTTTTGGCTATGTATGAGGAGAAGACTTACGCCGAAATCGCTGCCATTCTCGGGGGATCGGCCAAATCGGTGGAGATGCGCCTTTACCGGGCTCGCCGTCAATTGCGCGCGGGATTGGAAAAAGTCCTGAAAAATCTTTGAGGGGTTTCGCCGCGCCTGGCATATAATGACTGCACTGAGCATTTTTACTATGAATACAATGAAGAAACTCACGGCAACGCTCCTTCTGGCTTCGACACTGGCCGCGCCGCTGCTGGCGGCGGATGCCGACCAAAAGCCCGACGCCAAGACGGATGCCAAGCTCAAACCTTATCCGTTGAAGACCTGTGTCGTCTCGGGGGAGAAGCTGGGCGAAATGGGGGAGCCTTTTATTTATAAGTACAAGGACCGGGAGATCAAGTTTTGCTGTTCGGGCTGCGTGAAAGATTTCAACAAGGAGCCGGCCAAGTACATCAAAAAACTCGAAGACGCCGAGAAAGCCCAGCAAAGCGCCAAAGCCGGCGGAGCCGCTCCGGCCGCCCCCGCGGCTCCCGGGGATCATCAACACTGATTGCGTGGCCCGTTGCCTGGCGGCCATTGGCCATCAGGCAGCCGGCACAATAACGCGCAACCGCGATCTCTGGACAGAGAAGGTGGCCGGCAGGTTCCCGATGAGTTCTCCATCAACCTCCAGCGGGGCAGGGGCCGGACTGGCAAGCGTGATGGTTTCCGCATGAAACGTCCGGGTTGCGTTTGGGGGCAACGCCCCGCGCAACAACAGCACCGGACCGCAGCGGGCCAGTGTCAACCAATCGGCCCGCGGGAAGACGCAAACCTCGAGCAGCCCATCGCGCAGGTCGGCACCGGGGAAGATGCGGAACCGGCCGCCGTAAAGCCGGCCGTTGCCGATGAGCACCAGGCCGCCGGTTGCTGAGGCGCCCCCGCCAGCCGCGGTAATCTCCGAAGGGGCGCCGCGCATCGCCTCCAGCCCAGCCAGCACATAAGCCAGTGGGCCGATTTTCTTTTTCAGTTCCCATTGGACCAATTCGATGGCGCGCGCGTCCAGGCCGGCCCCCGCCAACTGGGCGAAGTAGCGGCGCTGTTTCGATCCATTGGCCCCGTGTTCAACGCAGGGCAGGTCGATGCGTGTTTCCCGCCCGGCGCAAATGGTTTTCCAGGCAGCCTCCAGTTTGGAAGGGATGGCCAATTCGCGGGCGAAGACGTTCACTGTCCCCAAGGGCAACACTCCAAGGCGCACCCGCTCAAATCCGTCCGGCGCATCCCCGATCCCATTGAGCACCTCGTTGACCGTGCCGTCTCCGCCGGCGGCGACAATGATATCAAAGCCTTCGGCGACCGCCTCGGCGGCTAATCGCCGCGCGTCGCCGGGGGCGGTCGTTAGCTTGAGCGCGCATTGGGCGCCGATCGTGCCGAGATGGCGGCGAAGGCGGTTGGCCTTCTCGCCTCGGGCAGTAGGATTGAAAATCACGCACGCACGCACGGATTGCATTCTTCTCGCCCTGCGCCCAATGGTCGAGCCCAAAGCGCGCCGCCCGGTTTCAGGCGCACGTGTCAGCCGCGGAAACCTGGTCGATCTTCGCTTCTTTGGCCAATCGCTCAACGTCGGCTTTTTCCACCTCTCCCGCCATGAGGGTGAGGGCATTGGCTGCGCCGGCGGCGGCGCCCCAACGGCAGGCTTCTCCGAGATCCGCCCCTTGCAAGAGCTGCGAAACCAACCCGGCGGTGAAGGCGTCTCCGGAGCCAATCGGGTTTAGGGGCGCGATTCCGGGGGGCACAATTCTCCAGAACCGCCTTCCGTCAAAGGCCAGCGCGGGATCCTTTCCCGCCGTCACGACCACCCTCTGCGCGCCTCGATCATGCAGCTCGCCCATTGCCAGCATCAGCGCCTTTTCATCCTTCAATTCCCTCCCGGCGGTGGCTGCCAACTCCGCACGGTTGGGTTTCACAAGGCCCGGCCGGGCCTTGAGCGCTTCCAGCAGCGTCGTCCCCTGCGCGTCCACCACGGACAGCACCCCCGCCTCATGCGCCAGCCGGACGCACTGGAAATAAAAATCCATCGGTCCGCCGGTGGTAATCCCGCCTGACATGATTGCCGCTCGGCATCCCTTCCGAACGCGTTCGCGGACGATCCCCATCAGCCTTTCATAATCCGCGGCTGTGACCGGCTGGCTTTCTTCCACCAACTCCGTTTGCGTGGCCGCCGACTGGTCGATGAGTGTCGCGCATTGCCGCGTGCGGGCCGCGACCGTGACAAAATCCGATTCAATCCCCCGCGTTTCGAGCACCGATCGAATGTAGGCGCCGCGGTCGCCGCCGAGGAACCCGGCAGCGACGGGTTTCTCCCCCAGGGCATGCAGCACCTTGGCGACATTGATGGACTTGCCCGCCGCTCCGTCGATGGTCATGAGCGCCCGGTTGACCGCATCGACTGCAAAAGTCCGGAACACCATTACCCGCTGCGCCGCCGGGGTTGGCCCAATGCAAAGAATCATGCCTCGAGTGTATCGATTCCGTCTCCGCGCGCAAACCAAGCGAGGAGTGCGGATGAGGCGTCCGCGTTCCTACCGGCTGAGCGGAGGTTCCGCGCCTTGATCCAGCCACTGCTTCAGCTTTTCCAGCGCCCGCGCGCGATGGCTCAGGCCGTTCTTCACTTCCTCGCCTAACTCGCCGAAGGTCTGGTCAAAGCCAGATGGGTAAAACAACGGATCATATCCAAACCCGCGATTGCCTCGGAGTTCGAGCCCAATCCGGCCTTCGCATACTCCGTCGAAAATCTCTGTGCGCTGAGCGAACTCGTCGGCGCCGCCAACGCCGGGCCGAGCCGCCGACACTGGTGTCAATGCCAGCACGCATCGGAACCGGGCTGTCCGCTTTTCTGGCGGCACATTCTTGAGAAGGCGCAGCAGCTTCGCGTTATTTTCCGCATTGGTCGAATTGCCGGGCCGCCCGCTGTCCAGCGCCGCAAACCTGGCGGAGTGCACCCCCGGCGCCCCGCCCAGCGCGTCCACTTCCAAACCCGAGTCATCCGCCAGGACATAGGCAATCGCCGACGGGCCATCGGCTGCAAACGATTGGCTATTCACATTCAACCGTCCGCTGCCGCTTTTCCCCTCTTTCCGCTGCGCCAACCATTTTGCCAGATCAAGCGCTTTCTTCGCCGCGTTCCCGGCAAAGGTCGCCGCGTCTTCGACAACCTCCGGGGGGGGCTCGCTCAGGGCGGTCAACGCCAGACACTGGAACGGATCACCGAGAATGGAGCGAATCTCTCCGACCTTATGGTTGTTTCGAGTGGCTATCAGCAGGGTAATCATCTGCCGGCAGCATAGCGCGAAATGCCGCTTAGGAAACTCCAATGTTGCCGATAGCCAGTGGCCGAGGGGAGGGCTAAGGCTTCCGCCTTGATCAAGGTTAGGGCGAGACGGGGCGGCGGACAGGGTTCGGGCGACAAGGCGGGGAAATGTCAAGCAGGAATGGCACTGGTTTAGCGGTGTGACTTTGCAAGTGACTGTGAGACAAGAGGTAGTGAAATACCTCCTTTGAAAACAGCGCAGAAACAGCGCGGAAAACGTGCAATTTGGGGATGACATTGGCGTGAAACGTGAACCCGCCTTCGCTCTGATGTTCCGGCGCGGCAAGACGTGAAACGTGAAAACTGGGCAAAAACTTCCGGGTGGCATTTGGGAGGGTTCGGGCGTGACCACGCGAAAGGCGCGGAAAGGCTTTGATCGCGGACAGCTCGGAAAGAGGTGGCCGGCCGCCAGGCCCGCTCTTGGGTTCCACCACACATGGTTGGCGGGGGTTCATGGTGCGCGAAATTTTTTTTGGTTACCGTAGGTTACCGTAGCCTACCATAGGTGACTATTGGTGACCGTCCGGTTACCGAAACGGAGCGTGATGGCAGGCTGGCGGCGAGCTTGTAGAGGCAAAGTCAATCCGCTTTCGCCAAGGGTTTCGGCGCGACAAGCCAGGAATTGCACCATTTTTCGGATCGGCTTTTGTAAGGGGTTGGGGGACAGGGAGTAATGAAATGCATTTTCGAAAATCGGTGCAGAAACGGTGCAGAG